>SDBT01007117.1_pt1 | contig 18460 bp, 15 predicted proteins | sample 2277101 | NCBI WGS metagenome assembly SDBT01 (sample SAMN10404973, study PRJNA504765) | marine sediment metagenome | isolation source: marine sediment core GS10_PC15, 103 cmbsf | place: Arctic Ocean: Southern Knipovich Ridge | collected 2010
CGATGGACTCCTGGTCTGTGGCCAGTATCATGTCCTTTACAGCTTCGAGGTTCCCGGCAACCGAGTACTTCACCTCCATGACAGCCTTCAGGTAGGTTGAGGCTTTGACGATGTCCTGCATCTTGGAGCGCATGCCGTCAATGGTAAGAAGCTGTATGCCGCCCACGCCCGCAAGCAGGAGCGAGACCAGAGCGAAGCCCATAAAGAGCTTTACCCCGACGTTAAGATTTTTAAACACTCAGGCCTCCCATGACAGTTGTACTCCTAAGGATTGAGATAATGTTCAGGAGATCGATACAAAGAAAATTATAGCACAAGATGCCTTGAAACGATACTAACAAAATCTTTCTTTCTCAAGCCTTCGCGCATCTTTATAAGACAGGGTAGGAGGCCGGATATGAGGCCGGATCGCTGGCAGGCCCGAAGGGAGAGTAATTGCACTTGACTCACCCCGCCTGCAAGTGCAGGACAGAGTATTCATTAATGCCAAGGGGCTGGGATTCTCCCATTGCTATAGCCCTGAGTTTAGGGTAACATAAAATTATAGCTTTAGGTAAAGGGCCGGTTGCTGGCCTCATATTTAATTCCACAGTGCGCGGCTGCCTGAAAAATGCAGCGTGCAAAAGAAGGTGGGAGGAAAGATATGGAGCAAAAGAAGACCATAACGCCTGGAGAATCAAATGTAAGCAGAAGGGACATTCTTAAGGGGGCGGGTCTTGTTGCAGCGGGAGGCACCTTTATCGCGGCCGGGGCAGTGACGCTTGCCGGGATGGCAGAGGCCGACAAGGGCGCAAAAGGCCCTGTTTACCCCTGGCCCTACAGGAAGATAAACCCCCGGAAGGCCGCTGAGATCGCATATAACAACTGGTACAGGAACTTCTGTAGCTTCGCGGCCGCAAGCGGCATAATCATCCCGGAGCGCCGCCTGGTGGGCAAGCCTTGGACAAGCTATCCGCTAATGTCTCTGAAGTTTGGCGAGGGCGGGGTAGAGGGCTGGGGCACGCTCTGCGGCACACTGCTTGGCGGAAGTGTTGCCATCTCCCTGGCCGCCGGGCATGAAGGTAAACCAATGATAAACGACCTCATGCAGTGGTACTCAGAAACCATGCAGCCGGTGTTCGAGCCTGAAAATCCGAGGGCGCGTTTTAAGAGCAGGACAGTGAGCGACTCACCGCTTTGCCACATCTCGGTGGGCAAGTGGATGAAGGCGGAGGGCAAATCCCTTGGCTCGCCTGAGCGCAGGGACCGTTGCGCGCGCCTTACAGCGAGCGTATCCTTTCAGATAGCCGTGATGCTCAACGACTGGCACGACGGCAAATACAAGAGGTCCTATACGGGCAGGCAATCAGACTTCGGCATCACCACGCAGAACAACTGCACGGACTGCCACGGCTCTGACGTTCCGCCTCGGATAGATGGTTAGCTATTAAAAAAAAGCTGAACAGGCGGGGAGTGGTGTCCGCCTCCCCCATAACAGCACTTACCCGCCTGTTCGCTCAAATAACTGTTTGAATCAGCCAGATAAGGAATACTCGATATTTCCACTTAATTCACATTAATTCAGATACTTAGACGTTCATCCCCATTGATCTGCAAAGGAAGTTATTAAAGTCTTGACATATTAATATCCCTTATGGTTTAATTAGCTCAGCTATGGGGCGAAGTTGGAATAAAACAAGTTAACGGTATGGGTTCAGGTGATCTTACTTAATAAACGCTTTCTTTAAGAAATGTAAAAGATATTGTATTGGCAGGTGCAAGTGAATAGAGTCTCATAAACAGCACCTCCCACACCCCGGAGAGCCTCGGCATCCTCCCAATTTTGCCGGGGCTTTCCTTTTTCCATATTCGCCAGCCTGCTTTACATGTGCCCATTGTGCATGTAATCTTTCTTGGCGCGCTCTTCCTTATTGACTGCGTCCCCTTCGAGAAAGGCCCGTCGGACTGATAAATCGGATTGATAAAGAGGAAGATCTAAATCCCTGCCCTCTTAAGCGCCTCGCCAGAGCCGCAGACGGTTAATCCGGCCCCGGGCGCGGCGTCCTTTATATGCGTATCGCTTGAGACTATCAAGTCCGCGCCGTGTGCCAGGGCGCAGGCTATGAACTTGTCGTCCTCAGGGTCGTCCTCCACCCACCGCCCATCAGGCGGGTTTTCATCTATTAATAAATTCTTTTTTTCACGAATGTCATCAAGCAGGTTTTTTAATCTCTCGCCTCGAAAGGAAAACCTCGTAAGGATATTTTCATACTCCCTTAGCACGGCAGGGGTGACGCAGAACAGGATCTTTCCCTCCGGCCCGGCCTGCCCGGCCCGCCACGCATCAATAAGCCTGCCCGCGTTTCCCCCAAAGAGCGAGGCCACCAATACATTAGTATCCATTACGAGTTTTAACATTCAGATGGGTGGGTGAGAGTGTTTAAAGGTCAGTCGCCCCTGTGGCCTTTATAGCGGTTGGTGATGGGAAGCCGCCAGTCCCTGCCAAAGGCGCGGCTTGTGATCTTTATCCCCGGCGGGCTCTGCCTGCGTTTGTATTCGTTTAAGTCAATGAGCCTGATTACCTTGTTAACGATGGATGCCTCTAACCCAAGGGTGGCCACTATCTCGTCCTGGCTGTGCTCTTCTTCTATATAGGCACGAAGTATCGGGTCGAGCACATCGTAAGGCGGAAGCGAGTCCGTGTCCAATTGGCCCGGCCTTAGCTCCGCGCTTGGCTCGCGCGTGATAATGCGCTCGGGTATCACGGGATTTTTACCCTGTGTGTTGCGCCACCTTGCAAGCTCGTACACCATTGTCTTTGGCACGTCCTTGATGACAGCGAACCCACCCGCCATGTCACCGTACAGGGTGGCGTACCCCACGCTCATCTCGCTCTTGTTGCCGGTAGTAAGCACGATTGAGCCGAATTTATTAGAGAGCGCCATAAGGAGGTTTCCCCTTATGCGCGCCTGCAGGTTCTCCTCCGTAGTATCAGGTTTTCTGCCCTTAAAAACACCCTTCAGGGTATCCCGGTAGCAATTAAAGGCATCCTCGATCGGAAGCTCCGTAAGCCTTACGCCAAGGTTTTTTGCCAGGGCGCGAGCGTCCTCCCGGCTAATGTCAGCGGTATACCCGGAGGGCATGAAAACGCAGTGCAGGTTCTCCTTGCCAAGCGCGTCCGCGGCAATGACTGCAACCAAGGCGGAGTCTATACCTCCGCTCAAGCCAATAAGCCCCTCGGTGAACCTGTTCTTTGCCATATAGTCACGCACCCCGAGCACAAGGGCACGGTACACCTCCTCGCTTTGTTCAAGCAGTGGGGCAACAGGTACGGTTATGTTCTGTCTGTCCTTGGCAGCTTCTTTTGAGGAAGGCACATCAATGAACTCCACCTGAGTCATGGTCTTGCCTTCGCTTGAAACGCCCTCAAGGTTTATATCACAGACCAGGAGTTCTTCTTTAAATTGTGCAGCGCGCGCTATTAATGCTCCGCGCTCGTTAACAATAAAGCTTGCCCCGTCGAACATTATCTCGTCCTGAAAACCCACGGTGTTCAGATATGCCATAACGGACGAGGTTTCCTTAGCAAGAGATGTTATCAAGCCCTCGCGCACGGCCTGTTTTCCCAGGTGATAGGGCGAGGCGTTTATATTGATAACCAACTGCGCACCGGCAAGCGTCTGCGTGCGGGCCGGGCCATCAGGCACCCATATGTCCTCGCATATTGAGAGGCCGAAACATATGTCAGCGTATTTAAAGACAGGCACCGAAGTACCGGTGTTGAAATACCGCACCTCGTCGAACACGCCGTAGTTAGGCAGGTGCATCTTGTGGTACACATGCACGAGCTTCGAGTTTGAGATGACCGCTGCGGCGTTATAGTTGCCGGTCTTACGGTCTACAAACCCCACTATGGCCGTGATGCCCTCCGTGGCCTTCCTTATGGTATCAATGGCCTGCAAGTTATCAGCTATGAAGGTTGGCTTTAAAAGCAGGTCCTCGGGCGGATACCCGGTCACGGCAAGCTCGGGAAAGGCAACCAGCTCTGCTCCGGCCCCTCTTGCCTCCTCTAAATTCGCGATTATAAGCGCGGTGTTTCCCTTGATGTCTCCGACAGTGGGGTTTATCTGCGCAAGGGCCAGCCTCAGGGTTTTCATGGCTTTATGATAAATCAAGTGGAAAAGCTTGTAAAGGAAGGTTTTACTAAAAACACCAGCCAGCCACAGGCTGGACATAATAGCTCCCTGCGGGAGCCAAACCGTGACCTCATAAAGTTCAACCATTGATTGCCAGTTAAAAGGTGCCCGTGGCACCCCTCCGCACTTCATGCAATTTGTGGGCTAATTGCCAGGGCGGAACCTGCCTGCCAGGGGAAGCGCCCACTCGGGGCCAAGCGCCTTGGGTGTTACACGCGGCCCTGGTGGGGCCTGTCGCCGTAGCTGCTCTGCCGCCTGAATGCGCTTAAAGAGCTCCTCAAGACCGGCGGGCCCTATGCCTGCCGCCTGCATTGCCTCGTCAAAGCCCATGTCCTCTTCTATTAATATTTTCAGGGCCTCGTCCTCGGGCGAGTTCTTTTGGGCGGGCGCTATTAACGATGCCGGTACGGCCTCGCCCATGGAATTCCTCCAATTTGAGAGCAGGAGCACGTCAGTCCCCCACAGATCTTTTAGAGGCGCAAAGTGCCCCGCGCTCTCTCCATAGAGAGTAACGCCGCCAGTGGCAAGGTCGGACTTTGTTATGGAAGAAAGCGCGACCATGCCCTCGGCGTCTGCGGCTTCCATCAGGGCGTATCCCATGGCGCGCGGGCTTTTCATATCCTCTGGCGTCTCGATACACTTGACGCCAAGAAGCTCCGCGCACCTGCGCGCTGTGTCCTCTCCCTTTCCGGGCGGGACCAGCGCACTGACCGACGCGCTCCCAAGCGCGTCTACTGTAATTGCGGCGTTAAGCGCCGGGGCGATGCCTCCGCCAAGGACTAACATCGCGCCCTTGTAATTACCCTTCTCTGTAAAATCCACGATCGCGGTGGCAAGGGCCGAGTAAAGGGCTTGCTCAGGGCTCAGGGGCTCCTCCGGGCTCTCGCGCACTGCAAGTGCGGCTTTCTGTCTTTCCTGAGTAAATGCGGGAAGCTCTATCAAACGTGTTTCTTTTGACACGCCGGCGGACTCGGCGGAATCAGCTGATTCGGCGAGCTCTGCGTTAATGCTCTCAGGCTTTTCCCTTAATGGGACGTCCACTATAAGCAGGTCCTCAACAAAGGGCCTGGCGCGCGCGATGAGCAAACCGTCCGCGCCCATCACGAGGCTGCCGCCCTCGAACACAAGCTCGTCGCTTGCGCCTGCCATGTTCACAAAGGCCACCGGGGTGGCGAACCTTGCGGCAAAACTCATGACAAGGCGCTCAGCAAACCCGGTTCTGCCGGAGACAAAAGGCCACGCGCTCATATTAATTATAAGCGAGGCCCCTGCCCTGCACTGCTGCTCTGCGGGGCCGCCGATGTACCAGAGGTCCTCGCGGATGTTCACTCCAATGAGAGCCCCCCCGGTTCTCATTAGCTGGAGTTCACCTGCGGGGTCAAAATACTTTGACTCCTCCTGAAAGCCGCGCCCTGGCATGTGAGACTTCCCAAAGGAGCCGGCTTGCGCACCCCCAAAGCAGAGGGCGGCAGAGTTGGTAACCGAGCTTTCCATAAGAGGCAGCCCAACGAGCATGGGTATCCCGGGTACAGACTCGTATATCTTTTTAAGGTACGCAAGGCAGGAGGTTAAGAAGCCCTTGCTTGCGATAAGGTCACGGGGGTGGTAGCCCGAGAGCGCCAGCTCAGGGAATACGACCAGGTCCGCCCCCTGTGCCGAAGCCCTCTCGGCATAGGTGATAATAAGGTCGGAGTTTCCCTTGAGGTCGCCGGCGATGGGGTTTATTTGTGCAAGCGCAAGCCTTATGGGGTCCATTGTGAGAATATAATACCATGCATAATAAATGCGTGAAAGACGCATTTAAAAAACTATGCGTTAAACATCTAAAGGGCTATAATATGTCTATGCTGTTGGCACTGGACATAGGCAACTCCGCGATGAAGGCAGGCCTTTTTACCAAGGGCGGCGCTCTGGAGAGGACCAGCAGGATAGAGCTGGCCGATCCGGCCACGCCCCACGAAAGCGCCTCTTTGCTGATTGATCTGCTAAAGGAATTCCTGAACGGGGAGGTTTCCTCAGGCGCGAAGCTTACAGGCGCGGCGCTTGCGAGCGTGGTGCCCGGGGCCACGGCAGTGGTTGCCGAGGCGGTGGAGGCCCTCCTCGCTGGCTTGAACCCCCTTGTGCTTACGCACGAGACGGACTCGGGGCTGGTGCTGGACATAGCGGAGCCTTCAACGATGGGTGCTGACAGGATAGCCGGTGCCCTGGGCGCAGTGCACGCCATTGGCGCGCCGGTGGCGGTGGTTGACCTCGGCACAGCCACAACTGTGGGCTTTGTGGTCGAGGGCGATACCCCTGAGAGCGCGGTGTTCAGGGGCGGGGCCATATTGCCGGGGCTTGCTCTTATGGGCAGGGCGCTTTCCGGGGGCACTGCCCAGCTGCCCGAGGTGGATCTGGGAATGTCCTTCAATGCCCTTGGCCGGGACACGCACGAGAACATCCTCTCAGGCATAGTGCTTGGCACGGCAGGCGCCGTAGAGCGCATAGTGGCAGAGGTGGAGCGCTCCGAAGGCGTTGGCTTTCAGCTCGTGCTTACCGGAGGCCTTGCAAAGGTGGCGGCAAGTCATATGAGCCGCAAGCCGGCGCTTGTGGAGCCGAACCTGACTCTATTGGGACTGAAGGCGGTGTATGAAAGGGTTTGTAACTAGCATTTGCGCTTAATGTAAGGAGGAATGACAATGGAAATAAAGAACATACTTTTTCCCACTGACTTTGGTGCCGCAGTGAAGGTAGCGGCGCCATACGCGGCGGACCTTGCCCGCCGCTACGGGGCCAAGGTCTACGTCATGCACGTGCTTTACGACCTCTCGGCGGACGCCTGGGGGTACGGCACGCACTTTGACACCGACACCCTGTATGAGGAGATGAAGACCAGCGCAAAGACAGAGCTCGATGTTCTGGTGGAGAAGTACTTCTCCGGCATTGAGACGGAGATAAGGCTTGAACTCGGAACGCCATATGAGGACATCATCTGGTTTGCCGACGAAAAGGAAGTCGACCTCATAGTGGTCGGCTCCCACGGCAGGAAGGGCCTTGGCAGGGTGCTCTTTGGGAGCACTGCCATGCGCGTGGTAAAGAACGCCCCATGCGCAGTGCTCACCGTCCGCGTCAAACCCGATCACGCTTCCTGATTCAGCGCATCTACGGCAGAATAAGCCGCTCGAAGTACGAAGAAGTACTCCTTCGCGACTTCTTCTTTGTATCTACACTAAATCAGAAACCGTTAAGGTTTGCAATAGGTTAAGTCTACGGCAAAGATTATTAAAACCAGCCCGTGGCTGGCCCCTCATGAGGGGTTTTTATTGAGCTGGTATTTCTTGTATTGAATCGAATAACTATAGGAGGATACGGTTCTGCTCCTGAGAGGAGCAATAAAGTCCAGCCCGGAGGTGGCCCCTTTGCATTGGGCTTGGGAGTTCTTGGATAATAAGGTATGCGGGATGGCAGTGCGGAATTAATGGGGATGTCTCATATGTCGTATATGGGGTATATGGGGAGGAGGACCCCGGGGCTCTGGGGTTATGTAGCTCTCTCCATGCTCATCCATATCCTTGTCTTCTCGGTTTTCTCCCAGTACCGCTCTCCTGGGCAGGTCTTTCAATCGCCCCCTGTCCTTGTGCGTATTTTGCCTCCTGTTTCCTCGCCTTCGCAGACAAAGCAGTCAAAGCAGGCAGAGCAGGCAGAGATCCCTATAATCAAGCCCGAGGTTCTGGACACTGTTAACGTTGTCCCCAAAGCGCCTGCAAAGCCTGAGGCGGACCCCGGGCCGGACCCCGCGTTGGATCCCGTATTAGACGGGATTGCGCTTGAACAAGAGAAGCTTCCCGGCAGTTCAGCGCCGGATCTTGATAAGACAGATAAGACAGAGACAGAGCCTGAGCCTGTGACAGATGAGCTGAAGTCGGAGGACATGGAGGGAGATCTGATCAGGCCTCAAGTCCCCGGCCGCGACGCGATATTCGACTCAGAGGTTATAGCCAGAAGGGCGCTTGAGCCCGCTCGAAAAGGGGATGCGGAAACCGGCATTACCTTTAATCCCGCAGACATTGTGCTTAGTGGCTACATGGGGCTTTTAAAGCAGAGGGTCGAGCGGGCCTGGGAGTACCCTTACGGGGCAGCAAAGGAAGGCATATTCGGAGACCTGCTCATCCGGTTTGTCATCAGGCGTGACGGCACGCTTGGCGACGTCCATATAAGGCGCACAAGCGGGCATGTAGTGCTCGATAACGCGGCCATGAAGGCCTTGAAGGACGCCGAGCCCTTCTGGCCCCTGCCCGAGGGTTTCGAGGCCGAGGCCCTCACGGTGAACGGCCGGTTCTTCTATACGCTCTCTGGCAGATATATCCGCTGATCCGGTCTCTGATCTGATCTGGCAAGCTGTTTGCAATATATAAACACAAAATTTTCTCCCAAGTGCTTTTACCCTCCCGCACTGTGATAAAATATATGTCATGAACCGGGTTGTAGTCCTGGACAAGCCCAGAGGCTTGACCTCTCAGCAGGCTGTCACGAGTGTCAAGCGCGCGCTTGGGGTAAAAAAGGCCGGACACGCCGGCACCCTGGACCCAATGGCCACAGGGGTGCTTCTTGTTTGCGTGGGCGAGGCCACCAAGATAAGCAGGTTCCTCATGGACCTCCGGAAGGAATACCTTGCCACGGTGAAGCTCGGAGAGCGCACTGACACGCTTGACGCGGAGGGAGAAGTGGTGGAGCGCGTGGAAGACGTGGTGCCCGGGGCTCGATCCCTGTCTGATGCCCTGGAGAAATTCCGTGGCGAGATAATGCAGCGCCCGCCAATGTACTCGGCCATCAAAAAAAACGGCACGCCATTATACAAGCTCGCCCGCAAGGGCATTGAGGTTGAGCGCAAAGAGCGCCCTGTGACCATATACTCCCTCTTGCTTGAGGCCTATGAGTTTCCATATCTAACGATACGGCTTTCCTGCTCCAAGGGCACGTATGTCCGCACTCTGGCAGACGACCTTGCCAGGGAACTGGGGACCGTTGGGCACTTGACAGCGCTCAGGCGCACGGCAGTGGGCAGACACAGGGTTGAAGGTGCGGTAACCCTTGACGCGCTTGGTGATGCACTTGGCCCAGGAGGAGCAGGGGGCCTTGAGATAGAGGAGGCGCTCTCACATATGAGGGTTGTAAGCATGAGGCAGGAGGATTTCCGCCTGGCGCGCAATGGAAGACCGGTGTCCGCAACCCCTTACGGGCTTGAGGACGGGCCGGATTCACTGCTAATGAAAACCCCCTTTGAGGTGCCTTTTGCATTGGGCCGCGTTGAAGGCGGGCAGTTGAGGGTTGGGAGGATTTTGCACTTGGGCGCGGAAAGCTTAAACCAATGAATGAGGTTTCTGGGCAAAGTATTGGATTTTTTGGAAAAAATACTTGACAATGATGGTTAATATCTGGTTAATTACATAGAGTATGTTTTTTGGTAAAAAGGATACGATAGGTCTGGACATAGGCTCCAGCTACCTTAAGGTAGAGCAACTTAAGGAGAAGAAGGGGGCCTATGAGTTGGAGGCCTTTGACATGCTGCCGCTTCCGCCGGAGCTTGTGGTGGAGGGGTCCATCATTGACTCGCTCCGCCTGGTGGAGAGCATTCGTGAGTTGATGAAGATCGCGAAGGTCAAGACCAAGGGCTGCGTGCTTGGCATAGCCGGCCATGCCTCGGTCATCATTCGACGGATATCCCTTCCGGAGATGAGCGAGGAGGAGCTTGCCGAATCCATCAAGTTCGAGGCGGAGCAGCACATACCCTTTGACATCGACGACGTGAACATAGACTTCCAGATCCTCGGGCCCATGGACGACGAGCCCGGGCAGATGGACGTCATGCTTGTGGCCTGCAAAAAGGACATCATCAACGAGTACACCTCAGTGGTACGAGAGGCCGGCCTGAACCCCCTTGTGGTGGACGTGAACGCCTTTTGCATCGCAAACGCATACGAGATCAATAACGAGATAGAGCCGGACCGCACAGTGGCCCTCGTAAACATCGGCGCTTCAACCATCAACCTGAACATCCTCAAGGGCGGGCTCACGGTCTTCACCCGCGACAGCGGCATTGGCAGCAACCTCCATACGGAGGCCCTTCAGAAGGAGTTCGGCCTGGAGTACGAGACCGCCGAGATGCTCAAGAAGGGCGAGGAAGTGGAGGGTGTCACCCAGGAAGACGCGTTGCCCGCACTGGAGCAGGCCTCTGAGGAGATCGTGGGCGAGATATCCCGCTCCATAGAGTATTACCAGAGCACGGGCTACATGGAGGAGATACACGAGGTCGTATTAAGCGGCGGCGGGGCCATGATACCCGGGTTCTCGGACCTGCTGGCCCAGTCAGTGGGGCTTGAGGTCACGCATTCCGACCCTTTTAGAAACATAAACATACCCAGCAAGTTCGACGTAACGTACATAGAAGAGATGGGTCCGATAGCCACTGTCGCGATGGGGCTGGCTATCAGGCAGCTTGGTGACAGATGATACGCATAAACCTGATACCGACCAAGCGGAAGAAAAAGGCCAAACCCCTGGCCACTTACCTGGTAAGCGCCGCTCTCATTACTGTCGCGTTCATAGCCCTGGCGTTTTTCGCAAATACATACATGGGCTCCAGGATAAAGGCCCTTGAGGAAAAGAGCGCGGAGAACAAGAAGCTGCTTGCCCGGTTGGATGAGAAGATCAAAGAGGTCAAGAACTTCGAGGCGATAAACAAGAAGTTCTCGGATCGAAAGAAAGTAATCGAGGAACTTACCGAAGGGCAGAGCCTTCCGGTTCGCATACTGGACACACTAAGCATGAGCCTCACGGACGGGATATGGATAACCAACCTCTCGATACAAAAGGGGAAGGTCTCGCTTGCCGGGGTCGGGTTCAACAACAACGAGATAGTTGATTTCATCAGCAGCATGAAGAACGCGGAGCTTTTCATGAACGTAGTTCTACTGGGTACTTCCAAGCAGGCTATTGGGGCAGTTGATGTATTCAATTTCAAAGCGTCTTTCAGTGTTGGCAAACCAGTCAAAGGCAGGAAGAGGTAATAGCGGTGAATCTGGGATTTGATCCAAAGATACTTACGCAAAAGCTCAGGAACCCGCCCAAGGCAGTGAAGATAGCAGTTAATGCTGCTCCCGCGGTGGTCATCACGGCCCTGTGTGTCGTGCTGGTTATCTTACCCAAAAATAAGGAGATCACCCAGCTCGGAGATGCCATCTCAAAACAGGAGCAGTCCATTTCCGAGAAGCAGTCCAAGGTGGCTAACTTGGATAAACTGAAAAAGCAGACAGAGATTCTGAAGAAAGAGCTACAGAAGATGGAGGAGGCCCTTCCAGAGGAGGAAGAGATATCCTTACTGCTTAAACAGGTAAATGTGCTTACGAAGGAGGCTGACCTTGATATCCTTACCTGGTCTCCATCCACAAGAAAGCAGTCGCATCCGAGCAAGATCGTATACGCCATTCCCGTGAAAGTTACGCTTAGAGGCAGCTACCATAAGCTAGGTATATTTTTCAGCAGCCTTACTCAACTCAAACAGATAGTGAACATTACCGGCATAGCACTCAGCTCTCCTAAACCAGAAGGTGAGGAGATAATATTAAGCGTGAGCTTTACGGCTGTGACCTTCGTGGCAGTGCCGGAGGCCAGGATCAAATAATGGACAGGGAATTTCTAATACAGATAATGGCCTTAGCTCTCGTATCGGCCCTTGGGCTTGGTGGCATGGCTTTTGCCCAGCAGGAGGGCGATGAGGCCCCAGAGGCCATAGAAGAAGGCGCTGATGAGGCCACAGAAGAAGGCTCTCTTGAAAAGTTCAAGATTCGCAAGCCGACTTACACTTACCAATCCTTAGGGATGCGCGACCCTTTCCGCTCTTTGATAGAGACGGTTGAAGAGACCGCTACAGGAGATAATCCAATTGAGCGCCCCCCTATTGAGAGATACAATGTCAGCCAGCTGAGGCTTATAGCAGTGGTCAGCGCCGGAAGTGACGCGTATGCCCTTGTAGTATTGCCCGACGGCAAGTCATATACGGTGCGCGAGGGCATGAACATAGGTTTGCATGGCGGTATTGTGAAGGAGATACGCTCGGACCAGGTAGTCGTGGATGTGGAGTTCAAGGACCACAAGGGCAACATCAAGACAGAAGAGGTTTTTCTTAAGCTCCGCCAGGAGGGGGATAAATGATGCGAAAAACTACTGCTCTCATATTACTGTTGGCCGGTATTGTGTTGACCGGTTGCTTTGAAAAATCTCCGGGGTCACTTCAGCAGGAACTCGGGATGACTGTCTTGAACTCGGTCAGCATCTATGACCGCAGGGTGGAAGTGCATGTAAATGGCGATTTCAGCTCATCGTATTCAGTGCAGAAGTCCTCAGATCCGTACATAGCGGTCGTTGAGCTAACAGGAGTAGCAGTCGGTGACCTTGCCGGTTCCATCACTTCCGAAAAGGCCGGCATCTCCGAGGTAAGGCTTGCGATGGTCCAGACGCCGGTACTGCTTACGCGCATAGAGATAGTGTTCAGCGAACCACTTGAGCTTTTGGCATCAAAGCAGGGGTCTTTGCTTGTGCTTGATGCGGTGGAAGGAGGTGCTGCAGTGCAGGAGGAGATATCCAGGCCCCTGCCCATCGCATCCACCATGACCGGCGAGGGCCTTGAGGCCATTGTGCTTCTGCCCGCGACCGAAATTGCTGCCGTAGGGATACATTCCGCCGATGGCGAGACCAGGCTCACGTTCTATGGTGACGGCTCGATGGAGCCGGACATTTTCACCCTTCCCGGGCGTATTGTGATCGATATCCCCGGCGTCACGATGAAGGCCCCCATGCCCTCCACTCTCACCAGGCCGGTGCGCGACATCAGGTTCGGCACTTATGACGATAAGGTCAGGTTTGTGCTGGACATGGAGCACGACGGTGACTTCCTGGCGTTAACCGAGGACAACACTATTGTTGTCAGCATTCCTGTGGAAAAGAAGCGTGCCATAGCGTTTGGCAAAGGCATCACGCCGGATGAGTCCCTGGCCTTGATAGAGCCTGAGGCAATTGGCATTGCCGATCCTGAGGCGGCTGAGGAAGGCGCGGCAGAGGCTGTCGCTGAGCCTGCGGAGGAGCCGGAGGCTATAGATGAAGATACTGAGGCTGTAGCCGGTGTTGAAGAAGCTCCGGAAGGGAAGGCAGGCATATCGGGCTATGTTGGCGACCCTATTGAGGCCTACAAACTCAAGTACACTGGCAAGAAGATATCGCTTGATTTCCAGGACGCGGACGTGGTCCCCATATTCAGGTTCCTGGCCGAGATAGGCGGATATAACATTGTCGTACACCCTTCAGTTTCGGGACGCGTAACGTTGAAGCTCACGGACGTGCCGTGGGACCACGCGCTTGATATTATCCTTGAGCTTACGGGCAGCGGCAAGCAGGTGGAGGGCAATATCCTGCGTATTGCGCCTGCGAGCATTTTTGTCCAGCAGACAGAGGCCCAGGCCAAGCTCAAGGCCACAAGGAAAAAGGCCGCAGACCTCCAGCAGGTGGCCATACCGCTCAGGTACATATCAGCGGTAGACATGAAGATCCGTATAGACGAGAGGAAGTCTGTCCAGCTAAAGGAAACCGGTGGTGTGGTTACTGACCGCGGCACCATACGAGTAGACGAGCGGACCAATACGATCATTGTCAGCGACACGGCGGAAAATATCAAATGGATGGTGGAGGAGGAGGTCCCTTACTGGGATACGCCCGAGCACACAACGCTCCAGGTGCTCATTGAGGCCAAGCTTGTCAGCGTAAGGACGGACTATACGCACAACCTGGGCATTCACTGGGGCGGAAGCGCGACCAACGACAACTTCTCCTTTATCAATGATTCCATGACAATGGATTTCTCAGTGAATACACCGGTAGGCGCAGCGGGACCCGGGGTCGTAGCGCCTGGAGGGTTACTTTCTATCGGGTATGCGGAGACCGTGAACCTGAACCTGTCGCTTAACGCTCTTGAGACCGTAAAGAAGGCAAAGAGCCTGGCCAACCCGCGCGTGATAACAATAGACAAGATGCAGGCGATGATCACAAAGGGTACGGCCATCCCGTATGCCACATCAGCCGAAGGCGGCGGGACCACCATCGAGACCCAGGATGCCTCTCTCACTCTGACCGTTACTCCCGAGATACAGCCAAACGGGATAATCAAGCTTGATGTTAATGTGACCAACGACTCGCCGACGATCATACCCGGTGCGGATGCACCGGGTATAGACACGCAGCAGATAACGACCCAGGCGCTGGTCAGGGACGGTGAGACCCTGGTGCTTGGCGGGATATTCACGAACATCGAGGAGGAGAGCGAGATCCGTGTGCCGGTACTCTCCCGCATACCGGTTCTGGGGTGGCTCTTTAAGACAAGGTCGATATCGAGGCTTCCTAACGAGCTTCTGATATTCATTACACCGAGGATCATCAGATAGGCGGGGCATGCGGAGGTATTGGTAAATTGGATCCATTTATGTGTGTAAAGAGCTTCATAGTAAGATGTGCGGGGCTAAGGGCGATTGTCCCGGAGATGGGACATATGCTTGAAAAATCAAGGGGTTTCGTTGATGGAGCATATAAGGCTCCCCTGGCCGCTGGTGTTGGCATGTTGTTTGCTTCATTTAATGAGGCAAGTAGTTTGCGAAGGATGGAGGAAGATTGACAGGTTTCATTCATACATATATTCCCCCGAGGGGTCGGGGGGTACTGACGAAAGCGGAGGTCATCTGATATGAGACGAAAGGCATTTCCATATTACGTTCTTATAGGCATCGCACTTATATTGTTGTTCATAGTTTCATGCGGCAGTCAGGACGGAGGAGCGCCTGTGGCAGGTTCCGGCGACCCTGCCGGCATAAATGCCGGTTCACGGAACGCCATGGGCGGTTTCATAGAGAACGCCATACAGCTCACCTCTGCCGACGATGACCAGTCTAACCCGGTCTCTGCTTATGACATCGGGCAGAACGTGTTCTTTACCGTCTGGACGGATGCACGCCACCAGGACCCCTATGGCAAGGACATATACGGAGCATTTGTCAATGCCTTTGACGGCACTGTCATGAGCGAGATCGTGATCTCCAACTCAACGGGTAACCAGATACAGCCCTCGGTGGCCTTTGACTGGCAGAGCAAGCGCTACCTGGTGGTATTTACAAACAGCGGCGACAAGCATGTCTGGGGCCGGTTCGTAAACGCCACAACCTATGACACGGATATTGGCGGCAACTTCGCTATTGCCTTGGCAAACTCTACCGTTACAAGGACCGTGCCTTATGATCTCGCATATGGCATCGGAGGCTCTGAAAACCGTTATTTTGGCACAGGTACCGGAAACGAGAAGAAATTCTCAGGAAACATTCTCACAGGCGCCCCTGTGGCAAGCCCTTCATACATCAACACCCCATACGGCTCTGGAATGGCAAACACCTCTTCGATGGCCGGGATCAGCTTCGGGTCCATAGAGATCTACGAGACAGTTGGTGGTGTAACGAATCTTGTGGGATGGGAAATCGCGGGAGGGATTATAGAGGGCACACGCAATGGTGGCCCGAATGCCCAGGTAACGCAGTCTGCTTTGTCTAATGACTGGAACTATAGTTTTAACCTTACGAATACCCCCGTGGCCAGCGGGACCGTGGATATCCTCTATAATAACGGGGCCACGACCGACCTGATCGCCTATGACGACGGCGGAGGGGGCTTCATCCTGAATACACCCTGGCCCTCCAGTTTCCCGACCATTGACGCTGCCTTGTCAACGGTTGATTACATAACAGGGCAGGTTGACCTTGTCTTTGAGAGCTCGGTGCCCGGCTATAAATTCTCTACTGGCGGAGGAGTTGAGGGGCCATATGACGCGACCCTGATCAACTCGCCGATAAAGCCTGGCACCCTGTTCCTCTACTCCGCTGGAACGGCCGTAGCTTCGGACATAACCCAATCGGGATTTTTTAACAGCCCCGGCGGCGAACTGGACACTATCAATAACAGCCCTGCGGTCAATTACTGGACAGGCGCACTTACGAACATCTATTTTTCTTTAGGCAATTATCCTGCAATAGGCGATGACATTACGGCTTCCTACACTATCAACTCCCCGCAGACAGGCGGCACCCTGGCTGCGGACTACATTACCGCAAATACTTCTGACCTGTTTAACACCACGGAGTCATACTTTGATTACACGACAGGGGTGCTATACCTTGAGTACAATCATAATGTCGAGCCCATAAGTGGCGCTATTATCAACGCTGTCTATGATTACAGCGTGAACACTGAAGGGGCCCATGACATCTCATACTCCACTGACTTCCAGGAGTCCCCGCATGTGGTCTATAACGAGGTTGACGACAGATTCCATGTGGTCTGGCTTTCAACGACCAATAAGGCCAAAAACGTGCATTATCAATGGCTGGACACGAGCAGTGTCTGCACCAACGTTTATGATGACGCAACAACTTACACTGATACTTCAAGCGATACCAATATCTTCTCCTTCACCTATGTCCTCGAGCCTGGCGTGGACAGCAAGATGGTCCGCTATCGTGACGTAACGTTTGACGATTACATGAACGGCGATGGCAACTATCTTGGCACAAACGACACCCGGGACTATATAGACGAGATATACACTTACGGTTACGACCTCGACGGCATCAACGGCCCCGACGACATGAACGGCGACGGTATTATGGACGTGGACTTCTCGCCCATAGACTCAGAGATAGTTGACGCCAGCATGTTCAGGTACACCACCTTCACTGAAGAAGTTGATTGTCAGTCAGACAGCGAGACATTGACCGTTACGCTCTCGCTTGCAGAGCACAACTCCGAGAGTGACCCTCATATATCCTATAATCCGATTAACGGTAATCCTATTATCATCTGGTCCGGGCAGGACAAGACCGTGGACCTCGTCCATGTATTTAACAGGGTAACAGTGACAGTAGATGACGTTACATACTGGCTTGGCTGGACCGAGACTAAAACAGGCCCGACCTTTGGCGCGAATTCCGCCCAGCGTATCGTGGCCTCGACAAACGATTTCAACGTATGGTACGACAACTTCCTTGGGGCGGCCAGTTCTTCTTCTGACAGGAGGCCCTGGGCGGCAACGGACATCTACAAGGAGAACATGCTCGTGGTCTGGGAGGGCCTGGAGGCCACGGACGGCAACGGTGACGGCGAGCTGGACAAGAACATATACGGACAGTTAATTGAGCTGCAGAACTTCTCGACGGATCCGGCAGACCAAGTCGACGTATCCACGGAACAGTTTGACCAGTCAGACCCTCGCATAAGCTTTGACCCTGTCAACGAGCGTTTCATGGTCATCTGGGAGGACGCGAGGAACACGTCCGTGAACCTCTCGAACATGGACGTCTTCGGGCAGTTCGTTGACCCGCAGGGCCAGCTCTCGGGCAACAACTTCGCTATAACCGTGAACACCAGCAACCAGATAGAGCCAAACGTTGCCTTTGGTGATTTCGACCGCAGGAAGTTCCTGATCACCTGGAAAGACGGTCGCGACCCTGGCAACGCTGACGTCTGGGGCCAGCTCTGGGAATTCTCAGAGGCCCCGCAGTTGTTGATAACCGACGACCTTGGTGACCCCATCTATGACCAGACACTGCAGTTCGGCGGGGTGCCGGTCTACTCAAGTAGCGAGATAGTCTTCCGCATCCAGAACAACGGTAACGCACCGCTGGTGATTAACTCCATAACCGCGGGCCCTGACGTGAGCCTTGTTTCCGATCCGGATACCCCCTTCAACATGACCACGTCTCCACCAAGCAGCATTAACCCGGGCAGCTTTCACTCAATGACCGTGAAGTTCGCCCCGAAGATCGCCAACTCCTATAGTGGCGTGGACAGTTCCATCCTTATAACCTCAAACGGCGGTATCACGCGCCTGTACTTTAGCGGCTATGGGGTCGGTGAGGACCCGGTCATCACGACCACAGTGCTTCCAGACGGCGCGCTCTTAAACAGCTACACAGCAACGCTTGAGGGTTCGGGCGGCACAGTGCCTTACAGCTGGGCGGTAACAAGCGGTACGTTACCAAACAACCTCACCCTTGACGGGGACTTTGGCACCATTACAGGTACTCCCAACGTCGCAGCCACGAGTAACTTCACCATCCAGCTCATTGACAATGCCAACAAGACCACGTCCAAGAGCCTCTCAATTACCATCCTGGACATGGCCATTGTCACGGCATTGCTGCCTGACGCGGCAGAGGGTGTGG
>SDBT01007118.1_pt1 | contig 18460 bp, 13 predicted proteins | sample 2277101 | NCBI WGS metagenome assembly SDBT01 (sample SAMN10404973, study PRJNA504765) | marine sediment metagenome | isolation source: marine sediment core GS10_PC15, 103 cmbsf | place: Arctic Ocean: Southern Knipovich Ridge | collected 2010
TTTGAACATAACGCACCTCCTTGTGTAATAAGGGTTTACGGAAATTTTGAACTACCCCTTACATCGTCATACACAAGGAGTGCGCCTTGAGTGAATCATCCCTCCAAAATGCTCCTCAAAAAAACCCTAAGTTTGAGAAAAACACTTGACTTCTAATCAAGACAATGGGATAATATAGTCAGAAGTCAGAAGTCAGAATAAGGGGTTTGAACATTCATTATTGCTGTGCGTATAAACAACTATAATTTATTCTCTGTACAGAAGTTAAAAAGAACGAAAAACTGTAAATGAAGACTAAACTAAGACGATCTTTAATTAAATACATCAGCGCGGGCTTTTGCGTCTTATTGCTGTTTGCCAATTCCAATGTGATCGTTCTATGCATAGGCCAGGACGGACACATCGAAATAGAGACCACATCAAGCGATTGTTGTACAGATGACCACTCTAATGAAACAGCGCAAGTCATTGTAAACCTCGGCCAATCGATTGGAAACAACGATTGCGAGTCATGCGTTGACATCCCAATTTCATGTGGATTATTCGGCAAACTCAAGAAAATTATTCCGAACTCATTATCAACAGCCACCATTAATGCGTTGAACAACAATTCTTCGGACTTCTGCAATACCAGGATTATCACAAAATCCTTAATCAAAAGTACTTACTTTACACCACTTAGTACAATTATCCTTCTGACTTGATCTCAAAATAGCATCGAACAACTTCTCGTACACAACTAAAAACATAGTGCGAATTTTGCTATTTTGGGATTAAAACAGTGACAAAAAAACTACTTACGTTTCTTGTAATTCTTTTATCAATAAGTCTTTACGGCTGCGCTGATAATGCTAACGATGATGTATGGATGGCTCGACAACCTTTGGGGCAGGAATACCAGGGTTATGAACCGCCCAGCCTGCCATCATCGACTACTGACGATACACAACTTATTGCAGAACCAAACGATATTTTAACTTTATCACAAGCCCATGCCCTGGCGCTAATTCACAATCCACAGCTAAGAGTATTTGCCTGGGAAGTTCGTGCCTCCGAAGCGCGGCAATTGCAGGCATCTCTGCGACCGAATCCTAAAATCGATATCGAAATGGAGGGAGTTGCAGGATCAGGAAACCGCAGTGGTTTCGACGGCGCCGAGACAGCGGTGGTACTTAGCCAGACAATAGAACTCGGAAATAAACGCACCAAACGTGTTGAAGTAGCCTCGCTGCAAAAGGATCTGGCTGGATGGGATTATCAAGCCAATCGCCTGGACGTGTTTACTCGAGTCACTAAGTCCTTTATAGGTGTACTGGCTGCACAGCAAAAGATGATTTTGGCAGAAGACCTGGTGAGGTTATCCCGTAAAGTACTCACAACCGCAAGTCAAAGGGTCCAGGCGGGAAAGGATTCACCTGTAGAACAGACCAAAGCCGAAATTGTCCTTGCTAATTCCGAAATTGAATTTGAAAAGGCAAAGAAAAATCTTGAAGCATCTCGCATTCAGCTTTCGATAACCTGGGCCGGTAAATTACCGGTATTCGACAAAGCCGAGGGTGCACTCGATTCAATCTCTCCTGCTCCGGTTTTCGAAGAACTGGCCGGTTCAATTCAAAGCAATCCCGATATGGCACGCTGGGCAGTTGAGATGGACCAGCGCGGTGCGGCTCTGAAATTAGCAAAAGCCAACGCTGTTTCGGACGTCACCGTCGGCGGAGGTCTCCAGCGTTTTAACCAAACCAACGACAACACGGTTATCTTTGGTGTTTCGATCCCACTTCCAATTTTCAATCGCAACCAGGGGAAAGTGCTCGAAGCCCGGTATGCTATTGCAAAGGCCAGAGCCCAACGTCGTGCTGTCGAAGCATCTATTCATACCGCTTTGAGTTCGGCTTATGCGACACTAACATCTGCTTATGCCGAGGCTACAGGTCTCAAGGATAAGGTTTTGGAAGGTGCTCAGAGTGCTTTTGATGCCGCCGAAGAGGGATACCGGGCCGGGAAGCTCGATTTCCTTGTTGTTCTGGACGCACAAAGAACGCTATTTGAAGCAAAAGGAAAATACATAGGGGCATTGACGGACTTTCATGCAGCAAAAGCTGATGTTGAACGTTTAGTCGGGCGCCCAATCGATAGTGAATTTTTTTCAAAAAGTGAGGACCGAAAATGAAGTATAAGAAATTATTAATATTAGCATGTGTTCTTTTGCTTGCTGTCTTTGTAGGTTCAAAGATCATTTCATCGTCCGATTCGGGTCATGGGCATGGTGGTGATACCCATGAAGATCACAGCGGTCATGGACACGGCGATTCTGATGAGAAATCTTCTCAGGTAACGGTCTGGACGGACCGCTTTGAGGTTTTCCTGGAGCACGTGTTTATTGTCGCTAATACGCCAACGAAATTCGTCACCCATGTTACCGACCGGGTGACACTTGAGCCGCGGCAAAAGGGTTCCGTGACTTTTGTTTTAACTGACAACTCTGGAGTAATGACAAGGCATGTTGAGAAAGCACCGGCCAGAAGCGGCATTTATATTCCCAGTTTGACGTTTGCCCAAGCCGGAATGTGGAACGTGTCTTTGAATATTGCGATTGAAGGAAAAGAATATGTTGTTAAATTGCCCGCCTTTAAGGTTTACGAATCACAAGCCCAGGTTGACCTTGCTCCATGCCCTCAAGAAGTTACCGGTATCAGTTTTCTCAAGGAACAGCAGTGGAAAATACCGTTTGCGACCGAACGGGTACAGCAAAAAACGATAAACTCTCAGGATGTCGTTGCAGTACCGGAATCAGCTATAGTCGATGAAAATGGAGAGTCTGTAGCATTTGTACAGTTGACCGGTGAAACGTTCGAGGAGCGTGATCTGAAACTTGGTGACAAGGAAGATGGCTTTGTACAGGTTTTATCCGGTCTTTCGCAAGGTGAGTATGTCACCACAAAAGGCGCTCATGCCATTATAGAAACCGAGCATGAATCGCATGCCGATTCACTTGTGCAATTATCCGACGAGGACATAACGAGATTCGGCATCGAGGTTGACAGTGTAAGTTTGGGTGAATTTGACGTTCATATAAGCGTTCCGGGAGAGATCAGGTTCAACTCAAACAAGGTGGCCCATATCGTTCCGACGGTTCCCGGCGTCGCACGCGAGGTTCTCAAAGGCATGGGTGACACCGTTGTTGCCGGAGAAATTCTCGCATGGCTTGAAAGCACAAAGCTTGGTGGTGCCAAGGTAGATTATCTGGCTAAACACTCGGAGGTATCATGCTGTTCCATAGAATTAGTCCGTGCCCAGGAGGTCCATGACAATAGTTTGATACTGCTCGAAATATTGAAGAGTTCTCCTTCATTGGAAACTCTGCGTAAGATGAATTCCAGTGCGATGGGTATGAACCGTAGTTTGCTTGTTTCGGCCTATGCCGAGTTCATTTTTGCCAGGGAAACATACTTTCGGGAAAAGGATCTTTACGAGAAGAAGATTTCCAGCAAAGAAGATTTTTTAAAAGCCGAAAGTAGTTTTAAGAAGGCTGATGCACAATATGTCGCCACACAGGACAGTGTTAAGTTCGAGATTAACCGTAATCTGTTCGAAGCTAAGCGCGCAAAAAATATCCGCGAGATAGAATTAAAAGCTGCCGAAAGACTTCTTTACGTATTTGGTCTGACTGTCGAAGATGTAAATGAGCTTGCCGTTGTGACAAAAAACCAGAAGCCGCAGGCACCGGCAAAAGAGCAGGAGTGTACCGATCCGAACTGCAAAGAATGTTTGGCAGAAGCAAAAGATAGTGATAAAGGTTTTGCCGATTTTAGCGCTACAAATGAAAAACTGGCCTGGTATCCCATTCGTGCTCCGTTCAACGGGACAATAATCAGAAAGCATATTTCCATGGGAGAGGTTGTAAGCGATACCGCTGAGATGTTTGTGGTTGCCGATCTTGATACTGTCTGGGTTGATCTTCAAATTCATCAGAAAGATATAGCTCTTGTAAAAAAGGGTCAAGAGGTAACGATCCACAGTAGATCAGGCATACCACACACCAAAGGCGTAATCGACTACGTTGATCCGATGATTAACGAAAAGACACGGACTTCACTTGCAAGGATGGTGCTCGACAACACTGAGAGGCATTTTCGTCCCGGGACTTTTATAACGGCGGAGGTCTTAGTGAAAAAATGCGATACCGAAGTTGTAGTCGCCAAAAGCGTGCTTCAGGATATTGATGATCAAACGTGCGTTTTTATTCAGGATGAGCATGGTTTCGAGCTTCGCCCTGTAACAATTGGCCGATCAAATGATGAGTATGTCGAAATTACCGCCGGTCTCATTCCCGGTGAAAAAATCGTAACAAAAAACAGCTTTCGTCTTAAAGCAGAACTCGAAAAGGCAGCTGGTGGCGGACACGCCGGCCACGGCCACGGTCATTAAAACCCCTGGAGTTGGAACAATATGATTACTAAACTAATTCAGTTTTTAATTAAACATAAATTATTAATAGTTTTGGGCTTCGCCAGTGTCTGTGTAGCAGGAGGATTCTCTCTTGCTCAATTGCCTATTGATGCATTTCCGGATATCAGTCCTAATCTGGTACAGGTCTTTGCCGAACTTCAAGGTATGGCCGCTGAAGAAGTCGAGCAGTTCGTTACACGTCCGGTTGAGGTAGCAATGAGAGGGATTCCGGGTGTTAAGAAAATACGCTCGATATCATCTCTCGGACTTTCTACGATAAATATTTACTTCGAAGACGATGTGGATATCTACCTGGCCCGGCAGCTTGTTTCGCAGAGGCTCAAAGAAGCTGAAGAAACCATACCTGAAAGCCTGAATATGCCACATGGACTGGAAATGGGTGCAATAATCAGCGGAATGGGAAAAATCCTGGCTTACTACCTGGAGGGAGACGATTACAGTACTACTGAGCTTCGCACATTTCAGGATTGGATCATCAAGCGTGACATTCAGACAGTAGCAGGCATTGCTAAAGTTATAAGTCAAGGGGGGCATGTCCGCCAATACCAGATAAAAATACATCCTGATAAGCTTCTCGAATACGATTTGACATTGGATGATGTTATGGAGGGCGTCCGGAAAAACAATTTAAATCTCGGAGCCGGAATTATAGAGAGAGGATCGGAAGAACTGATCGTTCGAAGTTTGGGATTAGTAGAGACAGTCAGCGACATTGAAAATACCGTCTTGCGCGCCCGCCAGGGTAGTCCCGTTTACGTAAAGGATGTGGCTACTGTAGAATTCGGTAATGCTTTCAGGCGAGGCGTAGCTTCTTTGGACGGACGAAAAGAAATTGTACTCGGAAGCGTATATAAACTCCATGGTGCCAATTCTTTTGAGGTGATCGGAAGACTCAAGGAGCGAATGACCCAGATCAATGAAACTCTGCCCGAAGGTGTAAAAATAGTCACCTTCTACGACCAATCTGCTCTTGTTAAAAACAGTATAAATACTGTAAAGGGTGCACTTGCACTTGGGCTTATTCTGGTATGTATTGTTTCATTCACCTTTTTGGGGAATCTGCGTAATGCCCTGATTGTAGTATGCTCGCTGCCTTTTTCAACATTGTTCGCGTTTATTTTAATGTATCGCTATGAAATTCCCGGCGATCTGATATCCTTCGGAGGCATAGCGATCGCACTTGGTATGATAGTCGATGCCACGATTATAATGGTGGAAAAAATTCAGTCTGCCCTGGGCGAAGAAGCAAATACAGCATCGGTAACCGAGGTAATCCTGTCCGCCGCCAGAGAAGTTGGCCAGCCTATATTCTTTGCCGCTTCTATCATCATTATTGTTTTTATTCCCATCTTTACTCTGGGTGGGATCGAGGGCAAAATGTTCATGCCGCTTGCATTTGCAGTCTCAACAACGATGGTTGGTTCATTAATCTATGCTTTGATTGTCTCTCCCGTGTTTTATCGCCTGCTGCACAAAGATCGAGGTAACGAAAAAAAGGCAAAAGGTGTTCCGTCGGTGATTCTCCAAGGCTATAAATCTATACTGCTCTATTTTCTCCACCACCGGTCCGTCGTTACGTGTACTATCATTGTTCTATTAATCGCCGGCGGCTTGATTTTCATCCAGTTAGGAAGAGAATTCGTACCTACGCTTCAGGAAGGGACGATACAGGTTTTGGCATTCATGAACCCAAACATATCACTCAAAGAAATCAACGATACTACAACAGCAATAGCAAAGGATATCTTAAGTTTCCCCCAGGTCAAGCAGGTTGTCGTTGATATTGGTTTTGGAGAAGTCGGTCCTCACGTGCATCACACCAATTTCGCTGACATAACCGTTGCGCTGAAACCTAAAAAACAATGGGAAACTGTCAAAACCTACGAACAACTTATCGCCCGGATTGACAGTCGCATTGGGGACTATCCTGGTGTGGCTATTAGTTTTTCCCAACCAATCAAACACCAAATAGACGCCCTGGTAGGAGGAGCCGGAACTGCAGTAGTTGCCAAGCTTTTCGGTCATGATATGGTTGTTCTCCAGGACAAAGCTATAGAAATACAGGAAGTACTTTCCCAAGTCGATGGAGCGGTTGATCTTAGAACCGAACAGGTAGCCGGTCAAACCCAACTCCAAATCGATATGAACAGGAACCAAATAGCCCGTCATGGACTAAACAACTATCAAATACAGCATACAATCCATACTGCTATAGCTGGTGAGGAAGTCGGGAAAGTCTTCGAAGATGAAAAAATCTTCGGTATTACCGCCAGATTTGCCAAACCATACCGCAAGAACATCGAGTCAATAAAGAACCTGCTGATTCAAGCTCCGGATGGATACAATGTTCCGCTTGAAGATTTGGCAGATATTAAAACTGTTACCGGTCTTAGACAAATAAGCCGCGAGGAAACCCAGCGTTATATCTCAATACAATGCAATGTTCGCGGTAGAGATGCAGGCAGCTTCGTCCAGGAAGCTCAAAAAAAGGTTGCAGAGAGCATAAGCTTACCTGCAGGATACAGACTCGGATGGGGTGGACAATTTGAATTGCAGCAGGCAGCAAACAAGAGACTTCTGTTGGTTGTTCCAATTACTTTGTTCCTGGTTCTTGTAATGCTCTACAGCTTATTCAACTCGTTCAAGGATGTGCTTTTGATTATGCTAAACATACCATTAGCATTAGTGGGCGGCGTTTTTGCACTTGCCCTTTTCAAGGAAAACGTAAGCATTCCATCCTCTATCGGATTCATTGCTCTGTTTGGAATTGCTTTGACAAACGGCTTGATATTGATATCGCGGTTTGAATATCTCAAGAACGAAGGTCTTTCCTTAAGGGAAGCTGTAATCGCCGGTTCCCTGTCGAGGCTAAGACCGGTCCTGATGACCACTATAACGACAGCCCTTGGATTGCTGCCGCTGATTATTACTACCGGTACCGGTTCAGAAGTACAAAGACCGTTGGCAATTGTCGTAATCGGCGGACTTGTATCTTCTACCCTATTGACTCTAATTGTTATTCCAACTCTTTACGAATGGGTTGCCGTAAAAACTGAAAGCTTATAGAGGCTTTTATGATGAAAAAGAAGGTATTGAGTTTAGTGATTGCAATGGTCTTTGGTATATTGACTATCGTTACTTCAGGCTGTGCGGCAAATCGAATAGACCTGGTGGACAAAGGCATCGTGTCGGTCGAAACTGCGCCAAGCAAAAAGGTCAAGATTCTATGGACGCGTGTGTATCAGGACGGTGAAGATTTCGTAGTTTATGGAGTGCTGCAGCGGCGCAGTCACACCAGCTATCCAATCAGAACCCATGTGGACGTCACCATACTCGCCGGCGATGGTACGATCCGGCATGAAGCTCGAACGCCGGACATCTATGTTTCCAGACGCCGGCCCGGCAAAGGAATAAACTGGACGCGATTCAGGATGCGTCTTCCGGGTACACTTGCCGAAGGCTCCAGAGTCAACATGGCCGTTCACAGCGCTTTGCACAATGCTAAGACATGAAGTGTACACTTAGAGACAGATAGTCAGTGACAAATGACAAAGATTTTGATAGATTGCTAATATTTGATAGTTTGCGAATAATGGATCATTAAGGGTGAACTGAAATGTTAGCAAAGATTATAGTAATAACAACTGGAATCATATCTTTGACGGCTGCTGGTGGAGTCGCGGCCTCGATGCCGACTGAGCAGTCATTTACGAACTCGTTTGGGATGAAATTTGTTCGTATCGAGCCTGGTGAATTCATGATGGGCGGTTTGCGCAAAGAACTGCCTGGCGGACTGGCTCCTGAAGGTTTCATGAGAGGCGGCGATCCCGATGAACAGCCTGCTCACAAGGTCAGGATCAGTAAACCTTTCTATATGGGGACATATGAAGTCACCAACACGCAGTACGAGCAGTTCGATCCGAGTCATCGTTTAGTGAGGGGTAAGCTTGGCTTTTCCATCGACAATGACGAGGCGGTCGTTTTCGTAAGCTCCGAAGACGCGAAGGCGTTTTGCCAATGGCTCAGTAAAAAGGAGGGACTGCCCTACCGTTTGCCAACCGAAGCCGAGTGGGAATATGCATGCCGAGCCGGTACGACAACGGCTTTTCATACTGGCGATTCATTGCCGAGTGAGTTTCATAAAAACGTGGGGATAAGCTGGTACCCCTGTCCTAATAACAGTCGCGGTCGCGCCGAAGTAGTACCGCTTTACGTAGGTAAGACACCGCCGAACGCATGGGGGCTTTATGACATGCACGGCAATGTCGAGGAGTGGTGCGAGGACTGGTATGGCCCTTATGAGCCACAGGCGCAGGTCGATCCCGTCGGCAGGTCCGATGGTGACTTCAAGGTGACACGAGGCGGAAGTCATTCGACGCAGTTGTATTATCTTCGTTCGGCCAATCGTCTCGGCACCGTGCCACAGGATAGAAGCTGGTTGATAGGTTTGCGGTTGGTACTTGGAGAGATGCCTGACACTAAAGCTCTAAAAGTCGCTGCCCCTTTTCGACACCAGCAAAATGTTAATCAAACGATACCCGACGATATAAAGAAAGGCCCCGATCCGGACAAGCCTTATTTCAAGAGCCCGGTTCGTTTCGTGAACATACCAGCCGGTTCGATCGGTCCTATCTTTTCAAGTCATAATCATGTCCCCAAGATAGTCGCATGTGCCAATGGTGACATGCTGGTGACGTGGTACACGTGCGTTAACGAGATCGGCCGCGAGCTTGCAACAGTCGCAAGCCGTTTGCGCTACGGATGCGAGCAATGGGAACAGGCCGATATCTTCTGGAACGATCCGGATCGAAACAATCACGCCTGTTCGATGTTCCGGGACGACGACGGGACAATCTTTCATTTCAACGGTTACTCAACTGCCGCGACATTCGGTTCGCAGGCAATGATAATGCGAAAGTCAAACGATCACGGAAGGACATGGACTAAGGCAAGAGTAATAATGCCCGAACACAATGTACGCCAGATGCCGGTCGAGACGATCTTCCGGACACAGGACGGACAGATACTAATCCCTAATGATGCGGTGACAATCGGCGACGGAGGGACGGCGGTCTATCTAAGCGACGATAACGGCTTGACGTGGCGCGATACTCTGGGGACGATTGCCGGCATACACGCGGCAATAGCACAGCTAAAAGACGGAAGACTCCTGGCATTCGGACGCGGTGACAATATCAATGGAAAAATGCCGATGAGCATCTCAAGTGACATGGGAAGAACATGGCAATACTCAGCCAGCGAGTTTCCACCTTCCGAGGGTGGACAAAGGCCCCTACTATTCAGGCTTCGCGAAGGACCACTGCTTTTTGTTTCCTTTACTTGCGGTAGAAAGAGCTGGGTATATATGCCCATCAAAGATGCCTCCGGCGCCGAGCGCATGGTGACGGGTATGTTTACCACGCTGTCGTATGACGATGGTAAAACCTGGACAAATCATCGGCTTGTCAGTCACGACGGGCCCGATACAAAAGTCGAGATGATGGACGGCCGCAAGTTTCCGCTTGGTTTCGACAAAGCCGAACAAGCAGGCTATAACTCAATATGCCAAGCCGATAACGGCGTAATACATCTGATCACAAGCCGACAGCATTACCAGTTCAACTTCAAATGGCTCGCGACTCCGCCCCCTTCAAAACCTGTCGAGCCCAAGAGATGAACATCAATAACTCAAACTTACCGATTCTTGTTTTAGCGTTAACATAAGTGAGTATTATATATCATGTTAGGGCAATCAAAAAACAATGAAACAGTCTCAGCCGAAAGCCTCTGAGTCTTGAATCCTGTGTCTTGCGGCTTACTTACAACTTAACTCTTACCACTTACTACTTTTTCCTTTTGACTTTTTACTTCTCAAACTGGCCAATCGGTCAGTTTAACTCAGTCGTTAAGAGCGGCGACTTTCCAATATTTAGTACCGGCGATCGTCGCCTGGAGCGCCAGGCCCGATTCGGTCATCGAATATGCCTCTATATCACCACCCATTGCCCCCTTACTGCTCAATTCCCCACCTGATGGTCCTGCTTTCGCTGCCGCGTCGGTTTCAGCACCAAACTCCCATCCGCTGTACATAAACTTATAAAGGGCGTCTTTCGAGTTAAAAATCAATATTTGCCGGTAATCTTTTACTCCCAGCCCCGGTCCTACACCTCCTGATGCCATTTTCATATATGTTCGCTTGCCAGTCGAATTACTAACAACGACCCCATATCCTCCGCCGCCGCTTATCAGGAAAAAGTTCACGTTTCCGCTCGAAAAAACGCCATATCCAGCCGCTTTGGCGATTTTCCCTCTCGACTCAGGCTCTTCTCGATACAACCTTTGGAGCGTTTCCTCCTCCATCGTCTGTATAATTCCCTTCCTTTCCGGAACACTAAACCGATTTCCAGGCCCACAACCGCAAATAAACGTCCCTAATACCAATACTATTGCAAGAAATAAGAGTTTACCTTTCATTTTGCCATCCTCAAATCATAATAGTGGTTTTTTTTACTTTTAATCTTATCTGCCTAAGGCAGTTTTCACTATTCACTTCTCCAACTGTCCATTTGGACAGTTGGAGTAATTATTATATCGGCCGTTTCCCACAAATAGCATAAAATTCCTCCCTCATTCTTGCGCCAAAAACAAAGCCCATCGACCGGACTATAAACGTTTCAGTTCACGATTTACCGAGAGATAAGCTGTGTTAATGCCAGAACTAAGTCTGGGTAAAATCTATGTGGATATACCAGTAAAAAATAGGGTAACCAGTGTGGCCTGACTTTAAATAACTTAGGAATATCACGTTTCTTAGTAGATTCATTGCGAAGATCCGTCCACTTTGTTGGTCGGTTTACCATTCGCTGAATCATTGTTCCCTTACTATTATTCCACAGTAGAAGCTTATACTTACTTACAGGCCTAAACTCAAGAAATATTAACGATGTTATATGATGCCATAGCGTTCTTAGTTCACTCTTCATCAATCGGCTGGCAGCAATAAGTATAAGAGAATATCCTGTATAACTATTTCTTCCCCAAGTTCTAGGCAGGAATAAGTCAAGTGGCTTTCCTAAATCTCGAAGTATCGCCTCCTCAACTTGCATATAAGGATCCCATAATGGCTGTGTGTTTTTACTCTCTATTTTACGTAACACCGACTCCTTTAGTAGTTGCTCAAATAACTTATTTGATTCGAATATATGACCGTTGTATCTAAGAAATTCACTTATGAAAAATTTAGCTGGGACGCTTGCTTCAGATGGTAGGGCTAATGTATTTATCTTTTCTATCATACTCTTTATTATTTCTTCTTTGTTTTCCGCAAACCATAATGATTGACCTCCAATCATACACCATAATCCATGTGAGGCTAATAATCCATAGAACATTGTATTCCTATATGGAACAATAAATGGCTCGGTGAAAGGATTAATATATCTTCTAAAATCATTGCTTTTATATTCTTCCCATAATAGTTTAACGTGTTCATCCATTGCGTATTCGAGCAGATCTACTGTCGGTTCCCACACTTCGTTTTTGAGTTTGTTATGTACAGTGGTTGCCCAAAGGTAAGACGTAAGCATCGTATAAGCTTCTAATTTACCAAAATGATTACCTGCTCGGTCAAATCCTCCAAGGGCAAACTCTGTTATTACTGCAGCAGGTTTTATTGACTTTATCGCTAATTTTGGTTTCTTACTTTTTGAATTTTGATCAAGTGGCAAAATAGACTTTAATATTATATCTAATTTATCCTTATTGATGAGTCCTTTTCCATCTTCTATTGACATCCCTAACAATCGATGAAAATCTGTAATGGGTGTTGGAATAAATCCTTGAGCATGTTTTACGAATTTCATTAATAATTCTGATTTACTCCACGCGATAAGTTTTTTAAATCCTCTTTGCTCCAAAGTTGTATTAATATTTTCGATCCTACTAGACACATACTCATTTATGTCGCCATTCGTTACAAGCACCGGCTGCCATTTAGCTCTCTTGTTGATCGACGGATGCCGGATAGAATATTCAGTTAGCTCCTCTATTTCTGATTTCATGTTCCTCCATTGGTGAACATTTATATTACCCCTTTTCAATTGGAAAGCAAACACTCTTCCTCGAGCATCTTTAGCGATTACATCTTTTCCCTCTTCTGCCGGCCCATGTGTTGTACTATGCACCACAGCATATCCCATTGAATTTAATAAATGGCAGAAAGCTGCTTGGTATCCTCGCTCTGTAGCGTTAGCCAACCAATCTTCTATCGCTCTCGCGGTCACGCCACTCACTATATTTCCGTTCAATGATTTCATTTTGTTTTTTAATTTGCTCATCACTTGTTTCTTGTTTTAAAAGTTGCTTTATGACTCTTGGCCCAGCTACAAAACTAGGCATTATGGGTTGTCCCTTTTCATCAAAGTCTATAGGCATTGAATCTAATAAATCTAATATGCTATCAAATGTTAACGGCTGTCCTTTATTATCATATACCTGTCCAGTTTCATCACATATCTGGTTTAATCTTTCGATAAAGTTTTTACTTTGCTTTCCTGCCATATCATTTGCTGCTTTATCCAACACTTTAAGCACTTCTTTAAGTCCATGCTGTTCCAAATCATCTGTCTTTATTTCTATCTTTGTTCTTATACGTTTCATTGGTACGTCATCGATTGTACCATCGTATCTTAATAGTTTAGTTTTATTGCCTTCCTGTAAAATTTCTGGCTGCCTCATAGCTTGCATAAAACCAGTTTTCTTTGCGCTTTCGTTTAAATAAAAGTGATAAAGCCATTGTTGACCATAATCTCGAACTGTAGGCATATCAGGTAACATTATTTTTTATTCCTAATATAGTCTTTCATATCTAAGGAAAACTAGGGTCAATCAACCTATTTCTTCCATTTCCCCAGCCTTCACAGTTGCATAATTTCTCCGGCCAATAATCCGGTTAATTTCCCATCAGGCCAACATCCTTATAATTTCTCCCATTGCCAAATCCAAGCTTTACTATTCAGTTTAATGTCTCTCCAGGTAAATGTTTTCAAATCGCACCAGAACTTAAATTTGGGGACCGTTTTTTCTATTCTTTGTACGACTCTATTGTTTTGATTGTCAGGTCTATCGTCAAAGAGTCCAAGAATAATCAACATCTTGTTAGCTTTGCCAGGTGCCTTCTTCAATTTCTCTATATCTGCTTTCCATCGTTTATAATACTGAGAAGCATTACCGTGCAAAACATCCCTATTCCCTTTAAGAGAATAAGATGCAATCTTTAGCTCAATCCATGTTTCATTTCCTCTCTTTGGTATAATTCGCAAATCACACTTTAGAGGTTTGCCTCTTCCTGCTCCTTGGCGCCATTTCTTATAATCTGCTTCTGCGTGAACGGTCATACCTTTATCTCTGAAGTAAGAGTATAAGGCGCACCGTAATTGAGCTTCTTGAACCAGCCTTTCGTTTGGTGAAGATTTTGAGATCCCTATTATATCCTCTATCGCATTGTCAAGAGCATCTTTTATAACTTTTTTGTCCATTCTATCTCCTTCCCACTCTCTCTTTCATAAAACCATGTCCCAGCAATTCCTAACCTGAAATCCAATCTTACTTGCTTAAAAGCACCTTCGTGCCCTTCTTTTCTTTGTGGTAAACACAATTAATAACACCATCGCCAAAGGCGATCCCACAATTCAAAATTCATAATTAAGAATTCAAAACTATATTTCATTTTCTCCGGCCAATCATCCGGTTAATTTCCCATCAGGCCAACATCCTTTATAACTCCAATCCCCAAAAAAACCAGAAAAAAAGCGAAAAAAACCGACTTTTTAACATAAATCCTCATAATCACCCTAATATCCAGCATTCAACAGCATCCTGACCTACTAACCTACTCATATACTGATATACTCATTTTCTCATATACTCAAAAAAAACCTTGACATCTAACACGAAATAGTATTAAATGAATACCAAACTAAATACTAAATATAGATTTAACGGTTAAACAAAAATGGCGGCCTGCCCTGTCTATGACGAGCACTGCCGAGTCGAGCAAGGTCGAAGGGGAAAAAGACGGAAATAATAAATTGCAAATAATAAATAATAAATTGAAATGGCCCAATTTTACCCGCAATTTTTCAAATATACTTACCCGCATAATGCGGCTTTTCCACTTATTTACCCGCCTAAGGCGGACTTTTTCGCAGGTTTTTCGATCCCGTTTGCCTCTTTCATCAACTGTTTTATGCAAAACGAACCCAATTTCACCCCCAACGCACCGACCAAACACGAAAAAGACGCAAATTTTACCACCAAAAAGTATCTATTTCTCATCAACTCTTCCACTCTTTTTCTCATTTTCTTCTCAAAAGTGCGCGTTTTTCGTCATGTTTTGCAACTTTCTAACATTAGCACACTTAACTCCATACACAACAAAGACTTACATAAATATTTCACCCCGCCCAAACCGCCCATCTTCAACCACCGAGCGACGAGCGACGAGAGACCAGCGACGAATAAATATGCAAAACGAACCCAATTACAATACTCCAAATAAATTGAAAAGCCATCCGGCCATGCCGGATTCCACAAATAATCAATTATCAATAATCAATAATCAATGTAAAGGCGAACCCAATTCCTAATACACACATCTACCCATCCACTCATTCACCTAAATATGTAAAACGAACCCAATTCGCACACGAACGGCCATAAGTCCTTATACGACAAAGACTTACGTCAGCATCGCCAGGGGGACTTGAGCTTGACATTTGGTGGTCTTTGGTTTATACTGTTGGATACTTTGTATACCCTTAAGGGTAGTAAGTGGACCCTTTAGGGTCGTAAGTGTTTGCAAATACAGTATTTAAGGAGTAGTGGTTATGAGACGCAGTATAGTATTGCAGTTGGTGGTTGCTTTAGTCCTTTTGGCAATTTGCGCGACGGTACCAGCGGCCCAGAAGGCTGCTAAGGGTGGTTGTGCTAAGGCTTGTTGTGCTGCTAAGGCTGGGCCGATGCATTTGAAGGTTGATTTTACGGTTTCGAGTAGTGAGAAGGATCGCAAGCCCGTGGCTGGTACGACTAAGGACGGCTGGTGGGAGTGGGTTATTCCTGACTGGGACCAGTATCGGGCCGATCTTAAGTGGGAGGATGGAACTGGTAAGTATCCTAAAGGTAAGCCTGGTATTGCCGGTAGTGGCGTGCATGCTTCGATAACTAACCACTATGAGGGGCTTTTGACCGTCTCTGTGGCTGGGATGCGAAGGTATCTGGCTGGTGGGATACAGCCTATTAACAAAGCAATCGATGATCCGATCTGCAATACATGGGTTGCGGCGTCTGATTTTCCGAGAAATCCGAGTAGCGATCTTCTGCTTTCGTTTTATGATCTTCCGGCAGGGAAGTACAGGCTCAAGAGCTACCATAATAATTACAATGGTCGCCGGGTCGGTGACGATCCTACGGGCGTGGAATATGACCAGCAAAGAGAGCCCGAGCCTCCGATGCCTTCGATTAAAGTTTATCCGATGAAGACGGTCCTTAAGGACTACTTCAAGCGTACAGATGATGCGACGATCAAGGGTAAGAGTTATGGTACGCCTGAGGATAAAATGATAGTTCCCGGTAAGATGGGGACAGGGAATGTCAAGCAGACGCTTGAGGCAAAAGATGTTGTTATCCAGCAGGTGAGAAGCGATGCGAAACTGAAACCATCGATAATCGAATTTACGACCGACGGCTCGCCGTTTGTTGTTGTATATGCCGGTGGGTGCTGTAAGAAAGACGACCTCAGAAGAGGACGAAGTGGTGGTTTTGCGATACTTAACGCATTCGAGTTGATTCAGTTGCCGTCTGCAAAGTAAAAATAAAAGTGGTCGTCATTTGGTAATCGCCATCGCCTGTCCTTCAGACAGACGCTGCCACCCGACGGGTGTGATGTTCCATGCGGTTAGCTGTTCGCGTGAACCTGAATGTCCACTCTAATTAGGCTGGTTAGTAGTAATTTGCCGGTGTGATGTTCCATGCGTTTGATTTAGTGATTTCGGTAGAGCCGTCCTTCGAGAACAGGAGGACGGCTTTACTATTTTTGCGGTTTGGATAGATTCGGCGCATCATGGCCTTCGGTCGTTGGCGAATACTTCCACTACAGAACAGAGGAGAAGTGATGATAGAAATCCGCATGGTGCATTAGTTGCTCAGGCGGTTTATTAGGATTTGCTTTATTCTATTTACTCCAGTGTCAAGTATGACTTACTGGCTTGGTAAGTGTAGCCGTAAGCTCCCATATTGATTCTGTCTCCGTTTGGGTATGGTTCCCAGCCTCCGAAAATGTTCGGATCTCCTGCGTCGATGCATGGGCTTGTTAGAGAATCAATGAAGTAATCGTTATTTGGTCCCCATCGTCCTGCCTGAGACATTAAGTGAAAATCATTATTGTCGGGATCGGCGAAATATGGGTCCAGGAACATATTTCCTATCCAGTTTGGATTATAAGTATTAGCTTGCCAGCCAAAGTCGCCTCCCTGGTTTTGCCAGAAATCACAATAACTGACGAGAGCAGCTCCCAATTCATAGTATGTCGAGAAGGCCGGTCCGTCTATGTTGAAAGCTATTATGTTATTGGTTATCCTGGGATTTTTTGTAAAAAAACAGTGTATTGCCGAACCCATTGGGGACTCATTGTATGTAATAGTGTTGTTGATGATATTGGCGTTGTTTTTATATAGGTGTATTGCGCCGCCTGCTACTTTTGCTCGGTTATCGTATATGATATTGTTTTTGATAAGAGGACTTGCGCTATTTCCACATGTGATTGCGGCGCCTCTGTCAGCGTGGTTGTTTCTAATGGTATTGTAACCGATCACAAGAGCATCTGATTGAGTTCCTTCGCAGAAAATTCCTCCGGCGTAGGATTGAAATAATGGCTCGCCGAGACAGTTGCCGTCCTGGATGATGTTGTATATGATTGTGGCTTGGTTATTACCTGCACAATAGATGTTTGCTCCACCGAATCCGTTTAATGTATTGCCTGTAATGACGTTATAGGCGATAATCGGAGAAGAATTCGGTGCGATGAAAATTCCCCCTCCCCAGTAACTCCAGAAGTTAGTCCAGCCTTGGTGGTAGTTGCCCGTACCTCCAGTAATTGTAAAACCTGCGAGTACACAGTTTTGGTTTTCTCCGCCTGCAAAGGTGACGGTTGCGCCATAGTTGGGATCATTTGGATTATTTCCGTCGATTATTGTATTTGCGACAATATCCGGATCGTAGAGATTGGAGCCAATCAAAGCGATATTTTTGTTCTTAAAGTTTATATTTTCACGGTAAATACCGGGCGAGGCTTTAATTATGTCGTTATTGCTGGCGTGGTTAATAGCCTCCTGTATAGTCTCGTAGTGTATATCTTTGGTTAGGTTGTGAATTGGTTTTGGGAGCTGCACCGGAGAGTATGAATTATCAACTGTTACTATAACTACACCAGCGACGGTATTGTTGCCATCAGAGACCAGGGAGATCATGAAAAATACCCGGGTGTCGTTGACGTCGGGAGGTGTATATACAGGATTTGGGATACTAGTGTCACTTAGGCTTCCATATCCAACAGGAACAATCCAGTAGTAAGTCAGGGCTGATGGTTCCGAATCAGGATCTTCGACATTGACCTGTATTTGGCTTGTCTGTTCATCCGTGATATTAGAAGGAGCAACTGTCACCGATGAGATTACCGGGGGAATGTCGAAGTTATCAACCGTTATCGTTAGCGTATCGCTGACGGAGTCTTTTCCGTCGGAGACCCGGACGCTGATTGTAAATGTGCGAATTCCGGTAATATCCGGTGGTGTATATACGGGATTGGCTACGGTTGTGCTGCTGAGGGTACCCTGACCCGGCAGGACTGTCCAGTCGTAAGTAAGAGCTAATGGGCCGATATCCGGATCGTCGGCGGTGACACTTAGCTGAGATGTTTGGTTGTCCATGATAGTGT
>SDBT01007119.1_pt1 | contig 18459 bp, 18 predicted proteins | sample 2277101 | NCBI WGS metagenome assembly SDBT01 (sample SAMN10404973, study PRJNA504765) | marine sediment metagenome | isolation source: marine sediment core GS10_PC15, 103 cmbsf | place: Arctic Ocean: Southern Knipovich Ridge | collected 2010
TATTAAATTCTCTATCTTTTAGAATATCTGAAAAGACTTGCTTCGCCAAAAACTGTTGGTTGTAATAATAGCTATTTTTATTAACAGGACAACCATGCTTAAACCAATTAAGCAACCAATCTCGATTATAAACTTCATAAAGACTTGCGATACCAAGTTCTTGCAACTTGTGATCAGTAACGCAATCCAGAATATTAGCAAGACAGCGATCAAATACTCTTTCTTTTACGCCCATACGTCACCCCATAAATTAAACACTAATTTTTGGCAGTCCATACCGTATTTAAATCAATCTTTAATTAGAATAAATTATACGCAAAAAAACATCTTTCACAACAAAATTTCTGGAAAAATAACATTTTTATATTGGGCAAAGGTATTATTTATCCTAAAAATTAGGATAACATGATGATGTTTGCTTATTTAGCGCATGTTAATTTCCTAAGTATGCATCGGGGTTATTATATAGCTATGGAGAAACTTATTACAGCACGTTTAAAAATTAAAGTTTTCTAAATGAAAAATGAACTTTCAAAAAAACAACGAAAAATCATTCATATTGACATGGATTGCTTTTTTGCCGCTATTGAAATTCGAGATAACCCCTTATTGAGAAATAAGCCTGTTGCCATTGGAGGGTTGCCTGAAAATCGTGGCGTTCTGTCGACATGTAACTATATTGCACGGAAATATGGATTACATTCAGCAATGTCATCGGCACGAGCACTGCAATTATGTCCTAATTTGATTTTATTGCCCGTTAACATGGAAAAATATAAAGCTGCCTCAAAAGTTTTATACCGAATTTTCAAACAACATACACCCTTAGTTGAGCCATTATCATTAGATGAGGCGTTTCTTGATGTAACTGACTGTCAATATTGTAAAGGTAGTGCAACTTTGATCGCAGAAACCATTAAAAAGAGAATTAAGAAAGAATTAAAATTAATAGCATCTGCTGGCGTTGCTCCGAACAAATTTTTAGCTAAAGTAGCGAGCGATTGGAATAAACCGGATGGATTGTTTGTGATAACCCCAGATCAGATTGAGTCTTTTATAAAAAAACTGCCTGTTGAAAAAATATTTGGTGTAGGCCGTGTTACCGCAAAAAAATTACATTTAATGCAAATTAAAACATGTGATGATTTACAAAAAATTCCTTTGGCAGAGCTACAGGAAAAATTTGGTAAGATGGGAGGGCGCTTTTACAATCTGTGTAGAGGCATCGATGAGCGCCCTGTGGAGTCTATAAGACTTAGAAAGTCATTAAGTGTTGAAGAAACTTTTTCTAACGATATTCAAGATTATCAAAAGGCTATGCCAAAAATACTAAGGCTTATTCAAGAATTAAAAAAGCGTTTATCACTAATCTCACATTTACCTATTACCAAACAATTTATTAAAATTAAGTTTGCTGATTTTAAACAAACAACCGCTGAAACATCGAACAATGAGCTTAACGATAATATTTTTATCCAACTTTTTGAAGATGGATGGATTAGGCACAATAAACCGGTACGATTGATTGGTGTGGGTGTGAGGTTTAACACTAAACCAAAAATGGCACTAGAACCAAATCATCATATTGATGAAGTTGACTTATTTGAAAACAAAACGCTAGAATAAAATGAAATTTTTTGGTATAAAAGGTGTTCCTATATTCCAGCTCACCCTAACCACACAATTTAAAAACATAAGGAACATTTATGAAGGCTGATGTAAAAAAATGGTCTGAAATTCGAGATTATTTATCTGTATTAAAACAGAGTGATTTAATTGCTCTTATTGGTGATCTTTGTAAGCTTAACGACGAAAATAAATATTTTATTGGTGCCAGGTGTTCGGAGACTTGTGCTGAGGCAATTAAGCCCTATAAATCACTCGTTAAACAATTTATATCGCCTGATATCCCGTTTAGTGATGAACGCATCCAAAAAGCTAAAGCAAAAAAAACCATCAATGATTATTGGCGAGCTTCAGGTGATCCATATGGTAAAATCGATCTTATGTTGTATTACGTTGAATGCGGCACTCAATTTACCCTTGAATATGGAGATATCAATGAGTCATTTTACAATAGCCTTGTGGCAATGTTTAAGCAGTCAATCATTGAAATAAAAAAAATATCTTCTAGTCGGCCAACAAAAAGTTTTATACTCCGCTTGAACAATGTTGTTGATATTTCTAAGAATATTGGCTGGGGATATGGTGACGAGGTAAAAACGTTATTTATTGAAGAAAATTTTTCAATCGAAAATAATAAAAATATTTAATTTTAAGTTTTTAAGAAACTGTTGGCTTATGAACGTCCCATTTCGTCCCTCTATGTTACGAAACCCAAAGTAGCCCTTGGAATCTTTAGCATTTTGCATATTTAGCTCTAACTCCAAAATGAGGTCAAAAATTTTGTTCGTTAATTTTCGTTACTAATTTGCTTTTTCTTAGACGGTTGATTTTTAAGCACATGAACTTTCTTTGATTTTCCGGATAAATAGCGCTCTTGCATTGTGATATCATTATAACGATCAGTGATGGCAATAGAGCTATGGCCAGCATCATCTCTAACGTGACTTTCTGGTCTACCACGCATGTTAATGTCATCAGAAATACCTGTATGACGCAACCAGTGTACAGTCGCATGTTCTAGCGCATCAGCGTCGTCTTGATGTTTTTTTCCCTTCAATTTTAACACAGCTAAATCAAAACAACTTTGTACAATTTTCCGTATTTCTCGATCACTTGTGATTGCACCTTTTCCTCTGATTTTCGATATCAAAGGATGCTGATCGCTAGGAGAGGGCAGAGGTGTTAAATTAAGGCTTTCACGATATCGACGCAAAGCAGCTAGCATATCATCACTCACGCTAATCACTCGCTCCTTGTTGCCTTTACCTAAAGTCATAAACCACCAGTTCTTTTTTGAGTCTTTATAAAAATGACACATTAATGGTTGCCATCTTGTGGTGGCTGTTAATTCTGATATCCGTAAATACATAAGATAAAGCGCAGTCATGATAAACAAGGTGCGTTCATGCTTTTCTGGATTAGTATTCGCTAAATTTTCAGCTACTTTAATGCAATATGACCACTGACGCTCAGTAAGTCGTGGGATTTTTGGGGCACCTTGGCGTTTAGTAAAATATTTGCTTTTCTGTCGTATCAAAGAAACAGGATTAAGATCAGCAGCACCATCATTTATTAGATAATTATAAAAACTACTTGTGACTGTAAATATCTCTTTAATTGCTTTTTGAGAAGGGCAGTAATCTTTTTTTTCAGCTCGTGAGCCATTTTTAAAATCAGCTTTACTAATTGTCGCTACAAATAAACGCCAATCAGGATTAGCTTTTCTTATGTCACTTTTATCCGTGATGAAGCGAGCTACTGTTTTTGTACCAATCCAAGTCTTTGGCGGTTTTTTACAAAACGCGATGTAATCTTCAATATCTTGCCTTTTTAATTTCAGAATTGATTTTTTAGCGATAAGCCAAGACCATTGTAATAAACGTTCAATCTCACGTCGGTAAGCACGAAATGTTCCATCGTTTCCATCATATTGTTTAAGAAAACTCAGGGCAAGCCTAAAATCTTTTTGATATGATGTTTTATTAAGCGAAGCAGGTAATTTTAAATTCTTCAAATTACTAATTGAGTCAAATAATGGCGTGGGTATAATCCGCTTATTTTGTTTGTCCATGAAATGATTTTTCCTTAGTATTTTCCTATCGTACTAATGAATCGATACATCAAATTTTGAGGTAATGCACCTCGCATAATTTCAATTTTACCAGTCGTACTTTTAAGTAAAACTATAGGTGTGACATGAAGGCCAAACGTTTTCATAAAATTTAGATTTGCATTGAGACGTCCTTGTATATCAGAAGGGATAGACGGTATAGCATTAATTCCGCCAATTTCCATCATATTATTAAACGCTGATTCATTTTCTTCCAAAGCTGCTGCCGGGTTTTCTGACATCAGTATTGCCGCTGCTTTTCCTAAACTCGATGGCTTCATAAATGCAACCATAATCCAGCGAATTTTTAGCTGCCCCTGTGCAACAAAGGGTTTAACGCTATTATAAAAATAATGGCAAGCACTGCAATTAGGTTCCGCGACCACATATATTTGATGTGGCGCATTTGGATTGCCTTGTTCAAACCAAAAAGTATTTTGTGCAACATTAAAAATTTGTATTTTAGATTGAGAATTGGCGAGCGTTATCACGGTAAAAAACAACGAAACAACAAAAACGGACAGATAGGCTAATTTTTTAGTATCAAAAGTCATTATAGCGACTCCTAAAACAAATGACAGCAAACTCAAGGAATTTTAGAATAACACAATAGTTCCGATAGTACAATCTATCGGAATGATTGCGGCAGGCTTGGTTTCAACTATAAGTGCAACTGACTTATCATTTTTTGTGATGCTTGTTTTGTTTCTACTTCGTAGTATTATAAATTTTGTTATAAAAGTTTTTTATAAGACACGATTGTCTGATAATTTTTGCTACTTTACATTGCAAATTATGATTTTGATAACATTTTATTTTTTCAGCATTATTTTGAGGGAAAATAACCATATCAGGATCCGCTATGCGATAGTGAGTTTTTGCTAATTGAAGTGCATATTCAGCTAAAATATCAGCCTCTGATTTATAAAAATAACAATCTAGATGCATATCTGCTGGATAATTTATTGGCATAGTAAATCTGCAAACATCAGAATTATTTGAACCATCTCCTAGCGAATGAAATGGATAATCAAGCTTAGTTATTTTTGGGACTAATTCTTTAAATCCAAAGCCCTTAAGAGCAAATACACCAGGAATACAATTTTTTAAAGCTTTTGCGTATTGTTTTAATCGAGAATTGTTATTACCTTCAGAGGCTAAATAAACGCCTTCTATATTAAGTTTTTCATATGGCCATGGTATCGTGGCAAATACTTGTGAAAAACACATTGTGCTAATAAATAAAATAAAAAAAACTTTAAATATTATCATTACTATTGCTCTCTTCATACAACCCTCACATTAATTTAATTTGATAATGTCTTTTAAATTGACGATATATAAATGTTTTTATCAAATTATTTGTTCTTTTTTCCCCTGTTAAGCCAATTAATGCTAAATTTGAGACCACGAAAAACATACAAAATAATAACAATACACGTACCTATGATCAATGAAAGGTAGACATAGTTTTTAATGCCATAACTTTTCGGCGCAATAGCAAAACTTATTAAATATATGAAAATTACTAAAATACTTTCCAGATCTTTAACTCGAGAAAGTAAATCAGACGGTGTTCTCCCAACAACAGCATTATCTATTGTTTTAGGTTGGCCGTTATTTGTGCTTGGTTCTGCCGTTAAATCACTTCCTGTCTCGTTTTCTCGAGCCACAGGCCTTTCCGAAGCTTCCTCATTAAAAGCAGTAGGAATATCCGAGGTAGAATCACCATCTGTATATTCTTCCTCTTTTTTTATTGTGGTAGTTGTTACTTTTCTTTTAATTGACATTTTCAAACACCCAAAGAAAGAGCAGTATCATCAATCTTTTTCCATGTTAAATTCATGGCTTTCTCCAGTATTGTTTTAATGTCTTTTTGGGTGATATTTTTCATTTGAAAAACATCAATATCAATATACAAGCCTGCACAATCAAATTCTTTTGATATAAAAGAGAAATACCTATTGGCTTCATTTTTTTTAACTGGCCCAAGGATGATCCTGCCGTTGAATCCGTGATCTTTGAAATCTAATACTAATTGTAAGTCTTCCGTAGAGCCTCCTATTCTTTTTAAGATTTTATTGTCGAACAATTTTTGACATATGTTGTTATATACATCTTTAAATTCTAAATTATTAGCTGGGATGTAACATTTTGTTCTAACACCAAACCTGGTAATTTCCGGAATATCATATTCTTTTATTGCATTAATAGCTTTCCAAAAAGCTAGTGATTGATCTTGAAAATAATTGTGAGTTGGAGGATCTCGGGTAATAACGGCTATTTTATTAAAAGAAACGATTGCCTTTGGCTTATTAATAACACCCTCCTTATCAAGAAAGGATATTGTATTTTCTTGAATACTCCAGTGTTGACAAAGCTCTTTTTCTTTTATTTGATCAGCAATTTTACCTCGTAAATCTAAAAATCTACCAAAAGCATTATGCCGTAATTCAAAAATGTGTTCGGTAATATATTTACCCGTTTCTTTCTTTGTCATACTTTAAACTCCAATATTATTTTCTACACCAATTTTATTTCTTCACTTTTGTTATTGTTCTACTAATCTCCAAAAATGGTAATTTAATTTTTAGGCTTGTTTCAGTTTGACTAACTGTCAATTCACTATCTAACAAATCAGCTACGATTTTAGTGCTATTTTCAAAAATTTTTACTTTTTCCTCATCTGTTGTAGCTTTTGAAAATTGATATACCGACTGAGTTAACTCTTTAAGTTGTGAAAAAGCCTCAATGATTGCAATTGTTGTTTTAATCGCGCGCGGACTTTTAAGAATCGTTGCCAGCATATATAAGCCTTTTTCCGTAAATGCTTTAGGCAATGAGGTTGAATGTTTTAAAGGGTTGAACCGGTGGAAATTTTCCACCAGTTCTCGTTTTTCATTTTTGTTTATTTGTATGATGTAATTTCGCGGAAATTTATCTGGGTTATTCTTTACTGCTTTATTAATATCTCTTGTTTCAACGCCATAAAGTTCCGCTACATCACTGTCCAGAATGACCTTCTGATCACGTATTTCAATAATCTTAGACTTAACTTGATCATATGTGATGGCTTTCATTAAGTGCTTCTTTGCTTGTACCATGCGATTTATTCCTTTTTAAATCAATTACTATCACTCATGCGCGATTTGGTTAAAATTTTGCCACAAATCTGACTTATCTTAAATCAAAATATGACCGATTCTAGCATATTCTGCTTTTAGATATATTATTTATTATCAGCCTATTGTTACAGCCTATAATTATCCTCATCTTCAACCGCTTTGTCCCCAAACAACTTATTTAAAGGTGTATTAGCATTTTCAGTATTGGGCTGTTTGGTTTTGTCTTTAACAATATGTTTTGATAATTTGTTTTTATCTTGTTGATATAAGTTTTTTTCTTCTATATTTCCAGCTATTTCATCATCACTTGAAAAATCTGTATCAACCTCTTGTTCTATCAAACAATCAACATCTGTATTGCTCGGCACTAAACGCTCATTTGGTTCGTCATAATTAACATAATCAAGCTTCAGTTTTGTAACAGGATATCGGCCAGGAAGACGCAAATAACCTTCTAAATCATCTAGCATTTGTAATTCCGAAGGTAAAACCAAGCTTTGCATGTGGCGTTGTGTGCTGATTGATACACCATCCCTACTATCAGTCACACCATAAGAAACACTCTCATTATTTTCTTGTACTTCGGATTGATTAAATAAATGTGCTATATTTTCAGCATCATCAACTGTGCGTAAAATAAATTTATTGTTTGCATTCGCAATTAACGATTTTGCATTATCTGCACCATAATTAACTCGCAACTGTGATAAATCTTGTGTGCCTAAAACAAAGCACAACCCTTTTTGCCGCCCTTGTGACATGCCTTTTTGCAGTGATGGTAAATACTGTAGTGTAGGCAATTCATCAAGAAAATTATAAATTCTTCGATCGGGATTATTAGGCAAACTAAGCGCCGTCGTGATGGCAACATCATACCAAGTTGAAATAAGCGGAATAAGCGTTTCATGATAGTCAGATCGTGACGTGATAAAAAGCCAGCTATCATCGTCATCACGTCTTACCCAGTCTCTAATCGAAAATAAAGGCCCATCATCACGTAAGAAGCGCATACCTTTTATATAATCGTTTAAAATAGCTTTTACTGATAATGCTGTCTTTTCTAAATCTTTTGAGACGAGGGATTCCGCTTCGGTATTTTTTAAAAGCTCTCGGAGCTTATCTAAATCTGAGGTTAATAGATAACGTAGTAATGTAATATTATTGGCTCTTCCCTCTTTTTGTAAACGTCTTGCCGTTGCTGCATACAAAGACCTTGCTGCTTTTGTCCAAAATGGATCTTGATTGGCAATACCAGGAATAATCGGAATTTGTGAGGCTGCAATCATTTCATAGTCAACACTACTCTCACACTCTGCCCATAAGTTCCATGCAGCCGATCTTTCATCAAATGGATTCAAAATAATATCTTTACCTGGACGATAAAATCGAGCAACAAAAATACCCATATAGTCGTAAACAATTCCTCTACGATTATTGTTTCTCACTTGTGCCATTAATTCGCTAATCGCAACGGTTTTTCCGGCCCCGGATGTTCCATTGACCCAAATATGTTGTGTCTCGGCATTGTGAGGTAATGGCACGCCTCCCAAAGTTAATGCTGAATCTTTGCCGCGATTTCTTTTGTATACGATACGCGCAAGCTCATGAGGTTTGCACACTGTTGTGCCACGCAAAATCTTTTGTTCTGAAATAGATCGACCATAACGTATCAATAACTTAGCAATAATGACCGTAAACAATAAACTAATTAATAACCCTTCGATCGCGCTCCAAAATAAAATACTTTGGGATAACGACATAAATTGCGGTGTTGCGATACGATGCAGGGCTACATCAAACGTCAATTTTTCGGTATATCCAGATGCATTTTTAAAGTTTATTTTAGATGCATCTTCGGAATTATTTTTAGTTATTAGTCCAAGCTTATTGAGTTGTCCTCCTATCCCATTGAACAAAAAAGAAAATGGCGCCACTTTTATAAGTGTGTAGGCTTTGTAACGTTGATATGGTGTGGTTTTAATATAAATCAGCCCTGAAAAACTAACGGCCCAAATAACAAAAAAAACAATAACCAATTTCCAGAAAATGTCGAAAAACATTCTCATTCCCTGGAAAAAAGTTTGTCCGCCTTTTGTAAAATCATTGATTGCCATTTTTTATTGCCGTATTTTATCGCCAAACCCTTTTTACTAAAACCAATCGCATCGTTATATATCATATTAATGAGACGGCACCATATTGCCATTTTCCTTCACTTCATATGTAATGGTTTTAAACGCACTTGCGCCAACTTTTTCACCATATGCTTTTCCTTTATTCTTTCCAACCTTATAGGTTTTTGGAAGTTTTACATTGTCACATGATGCACAAGTCAGCGTGTAGGTATCCGGCGAGATACTAAGTACCATCGGATGTTGTGTCGTTTTGATAATAACGCTATTGGCCTTATATTTTATCGAAGTAACGCCGTTTAGTTTTAGTCCGCTCATATTCATACGTATTGCGACTTTTTTTGGGTGCTGTTTATCAAATGCTAAAATAACAAAATGAGAGGTATCATTATCGTTATAATAACCATAATATAATGCTCCTAATGGCTGATGCGATCTACCACAGCCACCAAGTAAAAGCGCAAAAACACCGATAAAAACCACTACAATACTAATCTCTAATTTTTTTTTCATCAAAAACTCCTTATAAAAATTGAAAAACCAAATCTAAAATAATCAGCCAAATAACATAACGCCAACGACGTTTAATCATACCGGCAGTCATTTCATTATCCCAACCTTGTTTTTTAGCTAATGATTTGATGATGTAAGGCCAAATCATTGCAAAACATAAAATAATAAGACCTCTGACCAATAGCCAAAAACCACTATGCTGTTTAATAAAAGCAACCAACGTATTTTGACCTAATGCGTTCGTTGATAAATGGCTTAATCCAATTGCTATCAAAATGATAACAATCGATGAAATAAAAAACCATTTCATCGATTTAATCGCGCGTAATGCAAATCCCATACAATCACCTATTTTATTACCTTACTTCATTATCTTACTTGCGGCTGAAGATGCCATACTTGAAACAATCCCGCCGCCTAGACCACCGCCTGATATTGCAGATGCTCTATCAATAAACGACGTTGCGCCATTACCTACTTGCACGCCTGCCCAACCCATAAACATCGTCCAAAAGAGCGGTAATACAACATACATTAAAACGGCTACCATCTCGGTTAATACTTTTGTTCCACCGTAATCTTGATTAATTAATTGAAAACCACCAAGAGGATCAAGCGCTTTAATCATAGCTGTATCAACATATCCGGCTAACTGCCAGATATAACTCCAAAATATAATCGAAAAAATAACGAAACTCAAACTTAACACCGTACCAAAACGATAACGACACGCTGGAAGTGCAACAGCTAAAAAAACAAAACAAGCCATTAATAAATAAGCTTGAACTAAAGGCAAGGCTTCGATTAATACATACATCTTGGGAAAGTATGACAATGAATGCCAAGCTAAACCTAATCCGGCTAATGTGCTTGTAGCAAAGCCACCGCCCATGCCATTAAGCACATTTGTCTGGTCTTGATAACCAGCAGTTAAACTATCACGCAATAAACTTTTAATTGCCGCATCTTTTGGATTTCCACCAAAATTAAAATCTGTGGTTAATCGCTCCCATAAAGTAGGATTAATTTGTGATTTGAGCTGATCATACAAACCAACATTGGATTGCGACCACCAATCACTACATACAGGTGTACCCCATTGACCATGATTTTTCCCTTGCGCCCAATCACGACTTTGATTATAAGGAAATCCTTTTATTGGCGTCGGCGCACTAAACGAATCATAATAACCTTGCGTCCCTTGAAATGCGTGAGAACCTATCCACTCTGGATCATCATTTCCATATTGTTGTGTATAAGCACTAATATTGGGTTTTTTCTCATTATATTTACGCCACGAGGGTAACCAACACGCTTTAACAAATTGTTGCACTTCTGCTCGTAACGGCGCACTTTTAATACGCGTCATACTTAACTGAATTTGTTCTTCCCTCAGATTGGGCTGACATCCTAAACCTACATTTGCAGCCGCCGTAAATCCGTGCGAAAGACCCATAATCGCATACCACCACAACGGTACTTTTGCGGGTTGTATATTGGGAAACGCATCATCAAATGTTGTACCAGAATTACCAGGTGTTGCATTAACTGATGGATTACAAACCGGCTTAAAGTGAATGACATCAGGATTTAAAGTAATCATCGGTTGGCACGCAACCATGATCGTAAAAATCATCGCACCCAATGAAAACTCAACTCTTCTCAAAGAAATTGTGTAAGCTGATTTTGTTTCTTGTGATAAAAAAGGCTCGACCGTGTTTTTAATAATCATTGCAATAAACGGTATAAAAGCAAGACCTGTATGCACAATAATGTCCCACAGGTTTTGATATTGCTGCCAACCGATCAGCGTTGTAAAAAGTTCTGGATATGAATTAACTGCTATCATAATTTATGCCACTATCGTTTTGCCACTTTTGTTATGCAACTACTTTTGATCCTGTTTAACAATACCGCCGTTCTCTAGTACTGCTGGTGTTTTACCATTACTCGGTATTTCGGAAGCCACCGCATTTTGCGCTTGATTGTATTTCATAATATTACTCATCACGTCCGAATTAAGCTGACGACGAATATTGACTGAATACATAATGTGATTAATATCACCCTGTAAAATTTGAATTTTTTGTGCAATCACTTTTTGAGCTGGGCCAACACTATGTATGTTGGGCACTTCAGCACCCGCTTGTAAAATATTAATGGCTAGTAACGCTTCATTAACAACCCGAGTAGTTGCAATATTTTGTCCTAACGTTGCAACGGTGTTTGATTGGGCATTACGATTCATTTGTCGTATACTTTCTAATAAAGATTGAGAAACAACCTGCCCTGGTGCAGAAACGGCTAGTAAGGTTTGAGCAGTCACTTGACCAGGATTTGCAATAAGGTTGGCAAATTTTTTACTAACGTCTGTTGTGACACTTTGAACATAAGGTAATAAACCTGTGCCTGGTGTAGAATCTTTTGCACAATTTGCTTTCGTACAAGTCGTCACCTTTTGATCGCCAACAACAGAAACAACCCATTTTGCAGCATTTTCAGGGGTACCCCAGTAGTTCAATAAATTTTGGTTGTTATCTGATTTTTCAGGCGTCGAAGTATCAGTTGGATTTCGACCTAAGATAACGTTATAGCCCGCAACAGCCGTATCATGTACGACCATAATGGGAGGTTGACCAAGTCCTCCTGCTTTTGATCCTAACGATTGTCCTGGCGTCGCCCAAGCAATACCATTATCACCCTGAGCGGCGTTCGCTTTAGCCATAGCTTTGTTAAGATCACCATCACCAAAAGACATGGATTCTTTCATGTTATTGTTTCGAGAAACGGTAATATAACTGTTGTATGGATTTTTCCCTTTTAATGCCTCTGACTGCATTTCTTCACATGACTTCATGTTTAGCGCAAATTGATTATGAGAACCGATAATATTATTGTTCAAAACATTATAAAGTTTGGGATCAGCTTGCGCTAATTTATACATCGGCCAAGAAATGATTGCGCTTGTCGCATGAGAAACGACCGTGCCTGGTACGTTTTGCACACTATCTTGAAAATTGTTAAGTGAATTAGTAATCGTTGTGACTGGATTAAATGAACCACAACTAAAACCTAACCCCGTATCACCAGCAACATTAATCGGTACGTTAACATTATCCTGTACAGGCGGAATCGGAACAGATCGCCCTCCGCCAATTTGGTAATATAATGAAGCATTGCTATCACTTGATGGAAAATTATTTGTCACGTTATTTGCATAAACGATACCGTAAATCACAAAAAGCATAGCTGTCATTGCTGTTACTAATATTTTATTCATAAACATTTACCTTTAAAACTACTTTAAAACCACTTCAACCCCAAGTAATACTGCCAATATAACTACCGTCTGGATCATCGATACAACCGCGATATTCTCGCCAAACAACCCAAGCGAAAGATTGATCATCTTTCTGATGCTTTGTCCAACTTGGATTTCCGTCATAATCAATTCTTTTATGACAGATTGTCTGTTTGTTGGGTAAAATCATTTGCCACTGTGTTTTAGGCGATTTGTTCGTCACTTTTCCTGGCACTGTACAATCATGTTCTGGACATGGCTTTGCAGCAAAATCTTGAGAAAAAACATAATCGATAGAATGTGTGCTTGCGATGTTTGCCCCTCTAACCGCCATAACGGCTGCCGCTTTACCTACATTGGGTTGTATAATAAAGCCTTGACGTGGATAGATTGATCCCCATTCATTAAGAATAAAAGTGCCAACATCACCTTTTCCAGGAATCCACGACTGTGGATAAAGCTGTTCAGATAAACCAGAGCGCCATTCAGTTGCATCTAACTGCGATTGAAAATAAGGCATATACGGTGTTACCTGCCCTTTCAACAACCAATTCCCCATCGAACCTACAGCCATTAATGCAGGATTACCAATGACATTAACTTCATTTAATTTGGTATCACTATCACTGCTATTTGCACTACTGTACACGCCTTTCTTTATCTCCATACCGTTATTGAGCGATTTAAAAATAGCATTACCTGTTGCGTGAGAAGCAACATCAATGGTTGCATTCACTTCGAACCAGGGATCTTTTTTATAACCCGGATACGTGGTCACGACCACATCAGGAAGATAGTGATCGACTTTATTGGTTCTCTCGACACGACAATAAATCGATTCACAAACAAGCCAAAAGCATTGGCCAACAATCTTATAATGCACACAGCTAGGAAGCGCAGCTAATGTATCTGCTGTAATTGAAAATGTATTAATGCTGTTATTAGCATCGTTACTAGCAAAACCATTAACACTTCCAATTAAAAACAGTATGGAGCAAACAATAAGACTTATTTGTCTTAATTTCTGTTTTATATTTTTCATCATTTTTATCATGCTTTTAATTACTCTCTTTGCCATCACTTATTTAATTTTTTTCATCGTTTTTGTTGGTTTTTTTTGCTTTTGCCATTGTCTATATTCTTGTATTGCTGTTTGTAAATCAGTTTGCCCAAAAACCTTATAAACGCCATTATCAAAAATAATTGCGGGCACCTTGGTAATGTTGTATTGCTGCGCATACTTTATTCCTTGCCCCGCAGCTTGTAATTGTGGCTGGTACTTCTCAAACAATTGCTTTGCTTGGATTTTTGCCTCTTCTGGCGGCAGTGCACTAAGTTTTACATTCATTTGATTAATGATCGATTGAATTTGATCTAAGTTATAATACTCGATGACAGTGTTTGGATTATTATAGTCAACATTAACGCGATGAGTACTCGTAGTAAATATCTGTATTTTCATGTTATTCATGTTGCTTGCGGCCCAACACGGCGAAAAAACACCTAATATTATGCCTAAAATTAAGCTTGAAATTAAACTTAAAATTACATTAAAGTTTTTACTTGAAAAAATGCTTGAAAAAATTACTGGGAAAAGTTCAATAGCGAGTAATTTGTTTTTATCCTGATTTGTTCTATTTAGCCTGTACATATTCACCCCTCGATTAAACCACTTTATTCAACTTGCTTGCTTAACAAACTGTCATTCATTTGTTTTGCTATGAGTTTTGCCGCACCTAACTCATCAACACCATGTTTTTTCATGAGATCCTTTCTCGCAGCTTTTTCATCTTTTTCCGTCATTCCAAGCGCGAGCGCAATTCTTGGCGGAACATTTCTAAATAATCCTCTGATTTTTCGACTCATCACAACGCCCTCAACATAATTGGGAATATCCTTATGAACCGACATAAAGAGATTTTTCTCTTCATCAGAAATTTGTTTAAAACGTCTGATTTCATCAATTTCACTTTCTGATGTTCCAAGACCTATCCAAAACTCAATCATCGATAACATCTTGCGCGATTCATCAGGAAAATCGGCCATATTTTGCGTTGCAAGCCATAACCACATACCCAGCTTCCGACACATTTTCGAAAATTGCGTGATACTTGCGGCTGTTAATGGATTTCTAGTAATGATGTGTGATTCGTCGATGAGTACAATCGTCATGCGATCTTGGTATTGCGTCGTTTCAGCCACATGAGCAATGTGATTTAGCATACCCATAACGGCTAATGATAGCTGCGCACCATATTGTTCATTTTTCATGAGACCCATATCAAGCCGTGTAATATCTGCTTCCGGCCACGCTTTACCTTTTTTATTAAAAAACGAAGCAGAAAATTTATCCGTCGTAAAATTCATCATGCTATCGGCCATTTCTTGGATTCTGGCCACCTTAGCCGGATTATTTTCTTCCTTAGAAACACGCTTGGCAATACGCTTTAATGCATCAATAACATCTTCAGCAATAACTTCATCATCACCTCGATCTTTGACAAATTGTGCTGCGTCAACAAGTGCTTCCAGCACAACCGTACGATTAGCGCGTGTGAATTTTTTTTCTTCAGCCAGATCACCGCCAGTAATCATCAGTTGAGCAGCTAATGTCATTTCGCCCAAAATATCTCTTTCCTCATCCGCATCATATGCATCCGATTCATCATATGCTTCTGCCAAATGATCGATTAACTCATTGACTTTTTCATCCGCTTGAACTAAAGCCGGCTTTTCATTGGATTCTAATATTTTCAATGCATCGGCGAATGGATTTAATGGCGTAGGATTGCTTGCAGACAATTTGACTTGATTGACTGTTTTTCCTAAACTTTCCGCATCATGACAAAAAAGGCTAAAGCTATCACCCGCCTCAATAATAAAAACCCTAGGATTATAAACAGCAATGCTTGTTTTTAAATCCCAAACTAATGATGCACTTTTTCCACCGCCAGTTTCTGATAAATACAAGACATGCGAATTGGCAGACTTATCTTTTTTACTGAAAGGATCAAAGCACAGTGGTTCACCCGCCCTATTCCAACGAAGTATACAAGTATTACCTGTCCCGCGATAACGACCATAAAGCGGCAACATGTTCGCTATTTGCTTGGCATAAACATAACGCGATCGCTTAATGCCTTTTGATTTATCAAAACGATAATCAAAAGCCATTGGCAAAAACCGCAAATAAGCATCACAGGGCGCTAACTCAACTTCTGGATCAATCAGTATAAAACCATTATTACTTAACAAGGTTTCTGCTTCATCTACTGCATGTTGTAGTTTTCCAAAATCATCTCCCCGAACATAGACACCTATCGCCGTTGGAAAAAGATAATTGCCCTGCTCTATTTGATAAAGTGCAGCTTCACAATCTTTACGAGCTAAAACTGACTCAACATTATTACCAGCACAAGATTTATAAATGTCTTTAACATGCTTAATCGCATCGCCTTGATGCTCAATCACAACGTTCATGACAAATATACTGCCTTCGGGCATACGATCAAACAGGCCATAACGTTGTTTGCCCTGTTGCCTCTCAGCGGTGATATGCCCTACTTTTGGAATACCATTTAATGCTTGAACAGTTAATAACATGTGTGGTATTTCATCAAAATACCAAGCTCCATCAAGATGATTGGATACGGGTGTTGACCTAAAAATTTGCTCTACAAAATCAAAGCCAAACGGCATGTTTTCATCACCAGGATATGGCTGCTGTTTCAGTAATTCGTCTGTTGTGATTTTCCCCTTTTTAGGTCGGGGATTAAACCAACGAATCATCCATTCATAAAAGTCTTTGCCCGTACAACGCCTCACTTTAACATCAGCACTTTTTAACTGACTCTCGACTTTTTTTGCGACATTATTAAGATTGGTTAGAACATCTTGACCTCGACGTAATTTTGTTTCTTTCGTTAATAATCGATAAATGATTAAACGAATTCTTCGTATTCTGCCTTGAAAAATATTGCCAGTCACTTGATTATCGCGAAACAATCCGCCGGGCTTAGTCATGATTTTACAGTGTTCTTCATAAATATCTAAAAAGTTTTGGGTATACTCAGTGTTAGAAGCGGCCGGCTTGATATAGTCTTTTATCTCGTCAATATGTCGATCTAAGCTAAGTTCATCTTGTAAGAAAAACTGTAAATGCCAAGGACTTTCTGATTCCTGTGGGAAAGTATTTTGAAATAAGCCCTTAAAACGATCACGCAATTCTAATAAATACGCTTCGGGCTTTGCTTCGCAAGCAACATCTTCGATTTCAAACATTGCCGCAACACTTAATCCATCTTGTAATAAAAAACAACGTGATGTTGCATCGTATTCCATCCACGGCAACGCTTGAGCAATTGATGCGATGCTATGATAAGCACGCTCCTTTTCTTGAACGGGCACGGGTTTTCCTTTATCAAAACCAAAGGTTGTCTTAAACGCCTGTATCATTCCCATATCGATTCCTATTATTTATCCGTTCCACTATTTTACTAAACCTTACGAACACATCTTTATCACGCCATCTCTGTTGGTTCCCCTGGCAAAGCAAAATGTGCCTCTTTATATAATTTTGTATAAGCAGCATGACCAGGCACATAATCTTGATTACCACCATTAAAATGAGGGAAAACATAGATAGCAATTGTCGGATTAGGCAACATCTTTGGACTACTTGAGCTTGATTGCCTATATGAATAGTATCGTCTCTCTCTCGTGCGTTGTGACCGATAACTGGTTTTAGTCATGTTAGTTTTAGGCACCTTCGCTCTAACGTTGTTTAACTGTTCCGTATTGTACGAACCATCTAATTGTCCATCATATATATTGGCCATCGTGGTTTCGCCCTTTGGCAAGACTGAATCGCCATTACCACTTGTTGCACAACCTGATAAACCGACTACCAAACTAATCAAGAAACTAATCAAGAGAAGTGTTGTTGCTACTGTTTTTAGTGTGTTCATAATAAATTTTTCTCCCATTTGGATCATGATTGATTGCTATCTGTTTTGTGATATTGATCACGGCTTTTTTTCCTGCTGGAACGTACACCGCATCAAAAGAGTTTTTTTCTCGTTGCGTATACCAATCCATCACTTGTTGTGTTCCACCAGCAACAGCACCGCCGAGCATGTATTTGCCAACAGAGCCAGTGAGTGATGTGGTTGTACCTCCGCTGGCATTACTCATAGCGGTTTGCTGTGCGAGCGCGTACGCTTGTCCACCCTGATTTAAAGCGCCAAGTGCAACCATGGTTGTCAAAAATGTCGGAGCATTCGTATAAAATTTACCGGAAAAACACGGGTTTCCATTTGGTTCTGATATATATCCAAGCGCGTCATTAAAACCCAGATTAGAATTATCGCTATTACTTTGCATCTTGGTTGTACTGATCGTACCGTCAGAAAAAACAAAGGTCATTGCTGTGATATAACCTTTTACACAATGTAGCGCCATATCACCTACTGTATAACCTTGAACAATGGCTCCATTAATATTAGGAATATGCAAACCATTCGCTGCCATATTGTTTGTACCAATAATCATCTTAAACGGATACGGCGATTTAACGACGCCATTAACTGGCACTCGACCAATAAGCGAGGTCATCGTCACTGAGCGAGCTAATGTAGCACCGCTGGGGATAGT
>SDBT01007120.1_pt1 | contig 18458 bp, 12 predicted proteins | sample 2277101 | NCBI WGS metagenome assembly SDBT01 (sample SAMN10404973, study PRJNA504765) | marine sediment metagenome | isolation source: marine sediment core GS10_PC15, 103 cmbsf | place: Arctic Ocean: Southern Knipovich Ridge | collected 2010
TTCCCGAGACGCACGAGACGTTTATCCTGAGGGAGTTTATCGCCCTCGACAGGATGGGGCTCGATTTCGTGATATTCTCGCTCAAGAGATGCCGGCAGAAGATAGTTCATCCCGAGGCGCGCAGGTTTAATAAAAGGACGTTCTACTTTTCTCCGGGAGCGCATTTTTTGTCTGCCGCTTCGCTAATACATAAATCCACCGCAATTTCCTGGACTTCGCGCCAATTGCTGGGCACGGTTTTACTGGCTTCTTTTAAAACCTGATAGTTATAAAAAAGAATTAAACTGTCAAAGCCTAAGGGTACTGCCAAAGTCTGCGCGCCGCTTTGCAGGGTTTGACTGACAATAGGATAAAAATTAGCTTTCAGGTCAATGTTTTGAGCCACATTTTCTGGCGCTGGAGCCAGATCTTTTTTTAACATAGGTAGCCAGGATTGGTGTAAACGGAAAATATCCGGACCTTCATTTTTAGCCAAAGCTGACTGCAGTCTTTCCCGGTAGTCTTTGTAAGATTGCTGTTGATAAACAATCTCCGTTTGAGGATGATCTTTTTGATAATCTTCAATTAAGGGCTTGACAATGGTTTCTGCTTCCCAAAGGCCCCACCAAGTTAAGGTGATTTTTTCCCCATTGTCAGTTGTTTGACCATCGCCAGGAGCCTCTTGGCTGGTTTTATTGATTAAGGGTAAAAAAACCTTTGTCACTAATAAAAAAATACCCAGACCTAAAAGGACAAAAATCAACAAGGGCACGATCACTCCAAAAGGAGACTTTTTCACTACTGGCTGTGTGGCTGGTTCTTCTGGCTGGACCGGCGCAGTCGGAGAAAACGAAACAGCCTGAGCTTCAGTTGCGGCCGGCGCAGTTGGCTGAGTCACCCAAGGCGGTGGTGGCTGACCCGTGACTGACGGTGTTGGCTTAGTTGAATTTGAATCAGGCTTAGTTTCCATGTTATCTTATACCTATGGCAAAAAAGAAAAAAACGATTATAAAAAGGGTCAAAAGGCTTAAAAATATCATACACAAATATAACCAGAGCTTGCAAGTTATCATTAAAATTACTTTGGCCAGCGTGGCTATTTTAGCCTATCTTCTGTTTCTTTTTCAGCTAATTTTCCTCAAAAGAATTTATCCGGGCGTTAAGGTAGTCCAAATTAACTTAGGAACTCTATATCAAATTGAGGCAGAAGAAATATTAAAACAAAAAACAAAAAACAACAGCCAGTTGATTTTTAACTATCAGGATCAAAAGTGGCAATTGCCTTTAACCGCCATCGGTTTTTCTTATGATATCAAACAAACCACTCAGGCTGCTTTAAATTTTGGCCGGCAGCAAAATATGATCCAAAATCTTAAAGATCAGTTTTTAGCCTTACGAGGAAAAACTAATCTCAGCTTTAATTATCAATGGGGTGAAAAAACCTGGCAGGAGGCTACCGCCAGTCTCAGCGCCCAAATTGATGTGCTGGCTATCCCAGCCACTATTGATTTGACTAAAACCAAAAACAGCGCCCAAATAGAAGTGCAAACTGGCCAACCAGGCAAAAAACTCAACTTAAATCAACTCAAACAAACCATGATTAACCACTTAATTTATCTTGACACTGAACCTATTAATTTACCCGTAGAAGAAGTGCTCCCTGCCATCAGTAATCAACAGGCCGAAAAAACTAAAATCAGAGCGGAAAAATTAATCTCTAAAACTTTAATCTTAGTAGCCGAAGACAATCAATGGCAGCTGGGAGACACAGAACTAATTAGTTTCTTAAGTTTTACTGATAGTTATGATCAGGAAAAAATCGCCAGCTTTACTGCCCAACTTGCTTTAGCCGTAGACCGACCGCCCCAAAATGCTCTTTTCCAGTTTGAACAAGGTAGAGTGACTCAATTTAAACCAGCCAAAAACGGCCTCGGACTGGATCAAGAACCGACCATCACCTTAATCACCCAAGGATTAAAAAACTTGGAAGAAAAAGAAAGCAAACAACAAACAGTAACTCTAGCTATCCAGTCCACTAAACCGCAAGTAGCTAATGAGGATGTCAATGATTTGGGTATTAAAGAATTAGTCGGCCGCGGAGAGTCATATTTCCGCGGCTCAATTAGCGGCCGGGTTCACAATGTCCTATTAGCCAGCTCTAAAATCAACGGCCTTTTGGTAGCTCCGGGTGAAACTTTTTCTTTAAACCAAGCCTTGGGTGATGTTTCTCCTCAAACCGGTTATCAGCAAGCCTGGATTATCAAAGGAGGTCGGACCGTATTGGGCGATGGCGGCGGAGTTTGCCAGGTTTCCACTACTCTTTTTAGAGCCATTTTAAATGCCGGCTTGCCGGTGATCGAAAGACAAGCCCATGCTTACCGCGTTTCTTATTACGAACAAAACTCTCAGCTGGGTTTGGATGCCACGGTTTTTTCTCCGTCTCCGGATTTAAAATTCCAAAATGACACCCTCGGCCATATTCTCATCCAAACTTTTGTGGACACCAAAAATCTTTATGCCCGCTATTATCTTTATGGAACAGCGGACGGACGCCAAGTCACTATTTCCCCATCCCGAGCTTGGGACCAGTCGCCCCCGCCGCCAGCTTTATATCAAGATGACCCTACTTTACCGGAAGGCACAATCAAACAAATTGACTGGGCTGCTTGGGGGACTAAGGTTTCTTTTGACTGGAAAGTCACCCGCGCTGACGAAGTTTTACAAGAACGAACTTTTTATTCATATTACAAACCATGGCAGGCGATTTATCTTAAGGGTACGGCTGGACAATGAAAAAAAAGCAAAAGGTTTTTTTCTCAAAGTTTTTCAAGTCTTTAAATTATTTTTCTTTTTTCCTCATTGCTTTCCTTTTTTTCAGCCTGTTTTGTCATCCCCTCATTGCTTTTACCCAAGATTTAGGCCGGCATTTAAAAATTGGACAAATAATCATCCATCAAAAATCAGTGCCTCAAACTAATCTTTTTTCCTATACTTTTCCTGGTTTTAGTTTTATTAATCATCACTGGTTAAGTGAAGTAGTTTTTTCCCTTTTTAACCAGGCTTGGGGTTTGAACAGTTTGATTTTCCTTAAAATCGTTTTATCTGGCACCGCCTTTTTGAGTCTATTGTGGTTAGCAATTAGGCATTTTCATTGGATGGCTGGTCTAACTTGGGGTCTGGCCATCCTTTTTCTTTTTGCTCAACGCACAGAGGTTAGACCAGAAATATTTAGCTATCTTTTTCTCAGCTTTTATCTCATCGCTCTCAAAAGTAAAAATATCAAAAAAAAGTATTTTTTTATTTTGCCTTTAATCCAAATGACTTGGGTAAATATGCATATTTATTTTTTTATTGGGCCGGTTTTGCTGTTTTTCTATTTTGTAAATCAACTCATTGCTTACAAATTTAAACCCCATCCCCAAACAAAAAAGACTGCTTTAATTTTAATCATCACTTCTCTCGTTTGTTTTTTAAATCCTAATTTTTTAAAAGGAGCTTTATATCCTCTATTTGTTTTTAAAAATTATGGTTATCAAGTGATAGAAAATCAATCTTGGTTTTTTATGAGTCGTTACATCGATAAAATTTATGATTCTTATTTCTTAGCTATTTTTCTTATTAGCCTGACCAGCTTTTTAATAACTTTAAAAAGGCAGTCTTTTTATCAACTTTCCTCTTTTATATTTTTCTCTGTTTTAGGTTTTTTAGCTATTAGAAATGTGCCTGTTTTTGCTTTAGCTATGATTATTTTAGTAACTAATAATTTATTTTTGATCAAAAAGTTTCTGGTCAATAGGCTGAAAATTAAACCGGAAACAGTTTTGAATTTTAAATTACTTTTCTTTTTTAGCTTTATATTTCTAACCTTTTTTTTAAGCTGTCAAAATATTTTGCAACCAACTAAAAAACAACAAATAAGCCACAAAAAGTTTGGTTTAGGAAAGATCAAAGGGGCTGAAGATGGGGCAGACTTTGTGTTAAAAAATAAGCTAGCTGGCCCTATGTTTAATAACTTTGATATTGGCGGCTATCTGATTTACCGACTTTATCCTCAATATCAGGTGTTTGTTGACAACCGACCTGAGGCTTATCCAGCTGACTTTTTACAAAAAATATATATTCCCATGCAAAACGAAGAAGAAAAATGGCAAGAAATTAATGGAAAGTATAACTTTAATTTTATCTTTTTTGTTCATACTGATATCACTCCTTGGGCTATCTCATTTTTAAAAAGAATTAGCCAAAGTAAAAATTGGCAGCTAGTTTTTTTAGATGATTATGTAATTATTTTTTTGAAAAAAAATGAGGCAAATAAGGCGTTGATGGAAAAATATAGTGTTAATCAAGAAAGCTTTAGATTCGACTGCCCAAGTCTTGATTGCTCTATTAGATTAAACAGAGTACTTAAAATAATTGAATAGGATTTACGGATAGACTACTAAGTCCGCGGCTAACCAAACAAAGCTATTAAAAATACCTATGATGATACTGTAAACCCCTATTAAAACTAAGGCTGACAAGCTCCAGTCGCCCAATTTTTTAGGTAAGGCCTTTGCTGTTAAAACTGCCAATGCAGGCAAGGCTGGCAAAATATAGCGCATTTGGTAAGTACCGCCAGTAAGACCAAAAATAGTTAAACCCAAGATAAAACTCAAGGCCCAGGTTAAAAAAACCAGGTTTTTTTAACAAACTTTAGATTAAATAATTTTAGTAAAGGTAAAAAATATAAAGGAAACAAAATTATTAACTGGCTCAAGTAAAAATAAAAAGGCCGCTGGCTCACTTTTTGCAAAAAGGGAAACATATTCAAAGATTCTAAGCTGGGTTTGGTATTTTTGAAAAAAATACCTAAAGTCTGGTATTGATAAACAAACCAAGGCAAAACTAAAACTAAAGGCAGAGAAAAAGAAATTAAACCAGCTAAAACTTTTGTCCTTTTTGCTTTTTTTTGCCAAAAAATTAAAGTCACTGAAAATAAAATAAAGATAGCCGAATATTTAGTCAACAAGGCTAAAGCAAAAAACAGGCCTGAGAAAAAATAATCTCTTGGCTTTTTAGCTTTAAAAGCCAAATAAAAACTAAGCGTAATCAGAAAAGTTAAAAAACTATCAAGCCAAATCTTGCTAGAAACAAAAAGATTAATGGGGCAAAGAGAAAAGATGGCGGCAGCCATTAAGGCCTGATTAACATCGCTGTTGACCCGGCCGATCTTATAAATCAACCAAACGGTTGATAAGGAAGAAACTATGGGTAAGAGGATGAGAAAATTTTTTCCTATAGTTTTTTGAATTAAACTGGCTGAAAAAACAAACAAAGGCGGGTGGAAAAACAAAGCTGAGTCATAAATTTCCAAAGGCAACCTGGGTAAAATTTCTGTTTCTTGAAGAGTATAGTCTTTGAGTCTAAAAGTATTCTTATTAATTAAAGTTTGGTAAATTATTTCATCGTTTTCTATATGAGGTTGAAAAAAGGACGGCAGTCTAAAAAGAAAAGCTAAAAGCAAAATTAAGTAAAGCAGGATTTTTTCTTTCTTAAGCATAAGTGTTAGATTGACAGTATTATTATAAATCTTGGGTGAAAAATACTAAACATTAAATAGCAGACCTATGATGGCGTAAATAAAGGTGGTATTTTTTGGCAAAACGGTGAGCTTCATCCCGTAAGTGTTGCAGTAATTGTAAAAAATCATGGGCCGCATCTAATTTAATTTCTTGCCAACTAACAATATAACCGTCTTTAATGATAGGCTTAACAATTGTTTCTTCCTCTTTAGTCAAGCCTAATAAAGCAACTTTGACGGCTAATTTTTTTTCTTTTAAAACCTGATAGGCCATGCTCACCTGACCTTTGCCGCCATCAACTACAATCAAGTCCGGCCGCCGCCATTCTCGGTGCTTGAACCGGCGTTTTAAAACTTCCTCTATCATCCCCGGATCATCGGGAATTGGCGGTTTTTTAATTTTAAACCGGCGGTATTGATTTTTTGCGGGTTTTAGGTTTTCAAAAACTATCATCGAACCAGTGGCTTTTTGGCCAGCTAGGTTGGAAATATCATAAGCTTCCATCCGCCTCAATTTTTTCAGCTGGGGTAAAATTTCTTGCGCCCTGGTTAAAATTTTTTTTTGTTCATCTAGGGGCAAATTAAGAATCAGACTATCTTTGTCCAAACTTTGCCAATTTTCAATACTATATTTAATCGCTTCTATCTGTTTTTTAACTTGTGTTGCTTTTTCAAACTTTTGGGCTAGACTTAATTGTCTCATTTCTTTTTGCAAACTTTTTATCACAGTTTTAATCCGACCATTTAAAAACCTTTTAATCCGACCAATAGTTTTGTGGTAAGTTGCTTGAGAAGTTCCCAAACAACAACCAGGACAAAGTTTTAAATGATAATATAAGCAAGATTTTTGAGGTAAATGTTTACAGCTCCTGAAAGGAAAAACCTGACGGATAAATTTTAAGACCTGTTTTAGTTCTCCGGCTGAAGGAAAAGGGCCAAAATAAATGTTTTTGGTTAAGCTTTTTGTTGGAATATTTCTTTGCCTTTGGGTATAAATCCGAGGATATTTTTCCTGGCTCACCCCCACCATTAAAAAGCTTTTATTATCCCGGCCGCGAATATTATAATCCGGCAAAAATTGACTAATTAGTTTGGCTTCCAAAAGTAAAGATTCAAACTCAGAACTGCAAACTTGCCAGTCTACGCTAGTAATTTCTCCAACCATTTTTTGGGTTAAAGCGCCCAGGTTTTTGTTCTGAAAGTAAGAACAAACCCGGTTTTTTAAATTAACTGACTTGCCAATGTAAATGATTTGGCCGCTAGTATTCTTAAAAAAATAAACCCCGGGCTTGGTCGGAAGCTGGGTGATTATTTTGGTAAGCTTCATATTAATTTTTAATTTCTAATTCTTAATTCTTATTGAATTTCTATTTACTAATGTATTAAACATTAAATCATTAAGAATTGATTAAAAATTAAAAATTTTAAATTAAGAATTAATTCAGGTGTTTTCTTAAAAACCTCCCTGTATATGATTTCTCTGATTTGATAATGTCTTCCACTCTTCCTTGAACCACAATTTGGCCGCCTTTTTCTCCGCCTTCCGAGCCCAAATCAACCACCCAATCCGCATTTTTAATCACATCCAAATTATGCTCAATCACTACGATGGTATTGCCTTTAGCGACCAGCTGGCGCAAAACCCCCAGTAATTTTTTCAAATCATGAAAATGCAAACCTACCGTTGGTTCATCAAGTAAATATAAAGTGCTGGAGTTATTGGGTTTGACCAATTCCCGGGCCAATTTTAGCCTTTGCGATTCGCCACCAGACAAGGTAGGCGAAGACTGACCCAGCTTAAGATATTCCAAACCAATAGCTTTCATTTCTTCCAGTTTATTAACAATTTTGGGAATAGCTTTAAAAAAACGCAAAGCTTCTTCAATGGTTAAATCTAAAACTTCAAAAACGTTTTTTTCATTCCAGGTTATTTCTAAAACTTCATCAATAAATCTTTTTCCCCGGCAAACTTCGCATTCCACCCATAAATCAGCTAAAAAATGCATTTCAATCCGTACTTTGCCTTGACCTTGACAAGCTTCACAACGGCCGCCTTTGGTATTAAAAGAAAAATAGGATTTATTAAAACCTTTAAGTTTGGCCTCTTTTTTTTGAGCAAAAAGATGGCGAATTTCAGTAAAAACAGAAGTATAGGTAGCTGGGTTAGATCTTGAAGTACGGCCAATGGGACTTTGATCAACCAATAATACTCGGGATAATTTTTCCGCGCCGAAAAGCTGATCAAACTTTCCTGGTTTTTCCTCAAAACCATCGCTTAATTGTTTTTTTAAAGCCCGATACAAAGTTTCTTCAATTAAAGTAGACTTGCCTGACCCGGAAACACCGGTAATACAAATCAACCGGTTTAAAGGAATTTCCAAGTTAATATTTTTTAAATTGTATTGGCTGCAGCCCATCAATCTGAGCCAATTTTCCGCTTGATTTTTAGGTTGGGAAAAAATAGGGATTTTTTCCTGACCAGAAAGGTACTTCCCGGTTAAAGAATTTTTATCTTTTTTAATCTGCTCCAATGTCCCCTGAGCCACAATTTGGCCGCCCTTTTTACCAGCCAAAGGCCCAAAATCCACTACCCAATCAGCCTCTTGCATCACTTCCACATCATGTTCAATAATAATGGGGCTGTTGCCAATATCCCGCAGTCTTTTTAAAGTTTGAATCAGTCTTTGATTGTCCCGAGGGTGCAAGCCTACAGTAGGCTCATCTAAAATATAAAGCACTCCTGTCAGGCCAGTGCCGATTTGCGAGGCTAATCTGATTCTTTGGCCTTCACCTGTAGACAATGAACCCGCGGTTCTTGCTAAATCTAAATAATCAAGGCCCACTGCTAACAAAAACTTAAGCCTAAGTTTAATTTCTTTTAAAATCGGCTGGCTAATTTGTTTTTCCTGAATAGATTTTAAATTTTGATCCAAATCTCCCAACCACTTATCCAGTTTGTCCAAGGCCATAAAGGTCACCTGATAAATATTTTTTCCATCCACTGTGGCTGATAAAGACTCTTGTTTTAATCTAGCCCCTTGACATTGAGGGCAAGGAGTTTTAATCATCATTTTTTCAATTTCTCCTCGGATAAAATCAGAACTGGTAGAATAATAGCGTCGTTCCAGATCATCTGCCCGCCAATCCGATACTTTACTCCGGTCAATGCGCATTTTCACTCCCAAACCTTTACACTCCAAACAAGCGCCTGTAGGTGAATTAAAAGAAAAGCTAGCTGGTTGAAAAGCAGCCAAAGACAAATTGCATTTGGGACAAGCATAATTTTGGGAAAAAAGCTGATCCTGCCATTGAGGATTTTTAGAAAAACTAAAACTTTTGTCCTGAACTAAACTTAAAACCACAAAACCATCTGACAGGGCTAGGGTTTGACGCACGGCTTCAAAAATACGGGAACGGATCAATTTAAAGTTTTTTAAATCCGGGAGTCTCACCATGAAACGATCACAAATAACTTCAATGTTGTGTTTGTTGTTTGGTAAAAGACCGATATTTTCCGTCAAATCCATTAAATAATTATCTACCCGAGCTAATTCATATCCCTGTTTAATTAAAGAAACAAACAGTTTTTCAAAAGCGCCTTTTTGGTTTTTAATCACAGGAGAAAGAATATATACCTTAGCTACACCTTTTTGTTTAACTTCATCCCTAACCATTTGTTCAATTTTATCCACGATTTCTTGAATAGATTGCTGGGCCACTTCATCGCCACAAGAAGGACAATGAGGATGAGAAATACGGGCAAATAAAAGCCTTAAATAATCATAAATTTCCGTGACTGTGCCTACGGTGGAGCGGGGATTTTGGGAAATAGTTTTCTGATCAATGGCAATAGCTGGCGAAAGACCCTCGATCAAATCTACGTCCGGCCGATTACTAACCCGCAAAAATTGGCGGGCATAAGAAGAAAGACTTTCTACGTAGCGACGCTGGCCTTCGGCATACAAAGTATCAAAAGCCAAAGAAGATTTGCCCGACCCGGAAACACCAGTAAAAACCACTAGTTTGTTCTTGGGAATTTCCAAGTTAATATCTTTTAAATTATGCTCTCTAGCACCCTTAATAATAATTTTATTCATAAGTATCTATTTATTTTTGCCAATAAAAAATCCGCCTCCTTCCGCGGTTATATGGAAATCCGGCTGATTTAATTATACCAAAGCTTGCATAAACAAAATAGGACACCTAGAATAATGCTTAGACTTTATGTCTTGGAGACAAAAATTATTTTATCTTAAATGTCATCGTTTTTATGTGGCATGTTTTCTTTTTGCGTTTAATTTAGTGCTCATCTACTTTTTTTATTTATTTCTTCTATCCAATTTTAAACAAGCAAGGTCAATGGCGGCTTTTGTTGAAAATATCTCTAATCAAACAAACTTAAGTCGGTCTCGCAATGAGTTTAAACTATTGGAACAGTCTTTGACTATTTTGTTTCTAGGACTGGATGGTAGAAAAGGTGATCAAAAACCCAGATGCGATGCCATCCATCTTATTACTTTTTCTCCGCCAGAGGATAAAATTATCATTACTTCTGTGCCCAGGGGTATTCATGTTGATTTAGAAAATGTGGCTACCCCTAGCGCTTATTTAGGCAATTCTTGTCATATCAAGGGCATTGACTTTGCGGTGGCAGAAATAACTAGGATCACTAATATTACCCCTGATCACACCATTTTAGTAAATTTTTCCCAAGCCTTAGGTGTTTTACGCCTCTTGGGTATGCCTACCACGCCCACGCTGCAATTTTTAAGAGACCGGCAAAGTTATTACTGGGGTGATAACCAAAGGAGCCATAATCAAGCTCTTTTTATCAAAGATGTGATTATTAATCATACCCATCAAGTGGCTAGTTTACCATTAATCGTTAAACAGCTGGCTTTTAAAATGGTCGATACCGATAATTTGGATTTTGAGACTGGGATGTTAATTCTTAATTGGGTAGTAAAAAATGATTTTCCTCAAAGCCCGGACAAAATTGAATTGGTGATTAAACCTCAGCCAACTTATAAAATCAATGACGTTCATTTTGAGCAAAGCAATTTTGCTACTGAAAGCGCTTGGCAAAATGACCAGAAGTTTCAGGCTTATCAGCAGGATTTAGAAAAATATTTAAAAAATTTAGCTGATCAAGGAGAAAAATATCTGGCTAGCGGCCAAAAAGAATCAGCTTTGAAACTTTTAAATACCCCCTTTTCTCAGCAATTCTGGCTGCAGATAGAAGATGAAGGGTTGAGAAACCAAATTCATTTTGACCTTTTAAAAGTTTATGTTTTAAGCTACGGAGATGAAAATGAAGCCAAAACACTTCTTAATAATTTTATAAAAGAAATGGAAATAGCGCCGAGCGAAGAATTAAAAAAGCAAGCAGAAGCATTAATGAACAGTCTTTAATCTTGGCTTGAAATTCAAGATTTGCCAACCAGCTTTGCTTTTCGCAGTTTCCAAAGGAAAAAAGCAACGACAAAGATCAAAAGACTAATAAACTCTTCATTTTCTGCTAAAATCAGTATGCTAAATTTCAGAAATAACTTCAAAACCCTTAAAACTACCAGTAATCGCCAGGCCATATATTTTACCAGTGCAAATTTCCCTCAGGCTAATTTTCCTAGCGGTTTCATTCATTGTGGCGCCAGAACCAACCGCATCATCAATGAGTAAAATATTGCCAAACTTGCTGGTTTCATCCACAAAAATCGTGTTTCTGGCATTTTCAATTCTATCCTCAAGCTTATTCAGGGTCTTTTGGGCTACAATTACTGGTGTTTGGGCTTTTTTAATAGAAATGCTGGGCAATTTAATAGCTAAATTACGCTCCAACTCTTTCATTAGTTGTACTTGTCTTTTAACTGTGGGCGGAATAAAACCCACCGCCGAAATTTTATGTTTTTTGATTAGGCTCTTAACTTTATCTTCAAAGCTAAATACCAACTCTTTAATCAATTTTCTATCTTGAGTTTGTTTAGCATAAAGCAAAAGCCAGCCCAGCTTGGTTTTGCCAAAACGTTCAATGCTATAAAAATCCAGATAATAAATTCTATCTATAAAAAGATGATTAAAAGTTTTTTTAAACTTATAAGTGCCATTAATAAAGCCGGCTTTTTTAAAAGCATGATATTTTTTCAAAGTCTGAATGTATTCTTTGGCAGTTTTAGGCAAATTCAGGTTTTGCTTTTGACACCAATAGCTAAAACCTTCCACGCCTACTTTTTTTTCACCTCTAGGAGTAATAATCAAATAATTTTGCTCAATAATATTTTTAATATTTGATTCAATCTTTGGCTTGGGTTCAGTTTTTTTAACTTTAGTTTTGGGAAAATAAAATACCCTGGGGACTTGACCAGTTTTATCTATCAAACCCAGTTGCATTAGCTTTCTCAGGTGATAAAAAACCGCCCGTTCCCGAATATCAAAACTATTAATAATTTCTCGAGCGGTAACTTGTTTTTTTTGCCTGATAAGTACCAGTATTTTTTCAGTGGTATTATTCCTCATCCATCTCCTTAGTATGCATTTTGCATATTACACTATGTAATATGCAAATTATATTGTTTTAAATTATTTTTGTCAACAACTATTTTCTATGTTTTTAATCCTATCCCTTATTTGTGCGGCTTTTTCAAAATTAAGCTCTCGAGCGGCCGTTCTCATTTGTTTTTCCAAGTCTTTGAGGTATTTTTTTCTTTCTTGAGGGGTGAGTTGCTTTACATCAATTTCCTCTGCTTTTACGATTGCTTCTTCAATTAATTTAGGCCGAATGGCTTTTTTAATGGATTGCGGGGTAATATTGTGTTTTTTGTTGTAATTAAGCTGTGTCTTTCTTCTTCTTTCCACCTCATCCATAGCCTCTTGCATGGCCAAACTTTTGTGATCAGCATATAAAATCACTTCTCCTTCTACGTTTCTGGCTGCCCGGCCCATAATTTGGATAAGAGAAGTTTTAGAGCGCAAAAATCCTTGCTTGTCTGCTTCTAAAATAGCCACCAAACCCACCTCAGGTAAATCCAGGCCTTCCCGCAAAAGATTAATGCCCACCAAAACATCAAAATTGCCAGCTCGAAGGTCGGCTAAAATATCAGTCCGTTTCAAAGTTTTAATGTCAGAGTGTAAATAGCTGACTTTAAGATTAGCGCCGGTTTTTGCCGGATCTTTTAAATATGAAGCCAAATCTTCAGCCAAGCGCTTAGTCAAAGTAATGACTAGAGTTCTTTGCTTTTTTTTCTTTTTTTGCTTAATTTGGCTAATTAAACTTTGGATCTGGTTTTCTGCCGGCAAGATCTTAATGGCCGGGTCAATTAGGCCGGTGGGCCGGATCAACTGTTCCACAATTTTACCTTGGCTTTTTTTGATTTCCCAGTCTGCCGGCGTGGCCGATACATAAATAGCCTGAGGCACTCGGGCCATAAATTCTTCAAACCGCAAAGGCCGGTTATCTTTAGCCGAAGGTAAACGAAAACCAAAATCAATTAGATTCTGTTTGCGGGCTAAATCTCCTTTATACATGCCTCTGACTTGGGGCGCAGACACATGAGATTCATCCAAAACCACCAAAAATTTATTTTGGTACTGATATTTAAAGTAATCCAAAAGCGAATACGGCGGATCACCGGGATTACGACCGTCAAAATATCGAGAGTAATTTTCAATGCCGTTAACATAACCAGCCTCTTTAATCATGCGCAAATCATAATTAACTCTCTTTTCGATTCTTTGGGCTTCAACTATTTTGCCTTTTTTTTGGAAAGCCAAAACTTGATCTTTTTTCTCTTTTTCAATGGCTTTGAAAATATCGTCTAAATTGGCAAAAGCAGTTAAATAATGTTTGGCTGGATAAATAGAAATTTTATCTTTTTCAGCGGTTTTGCCAGCCAAGCTTTGAAGCTCAATTTTATTTACTTTACCTGTTCCGAAGAATAGCCGAACTATTTTGTCCTCTTTATAAGGCAAATAAATATCCAATCTTTCTCCCCTTGTGCGAAAAGTACCGGGTAAAAAATCAGAACTCGTCGCTTTTTGATAATAAAGCTCTACTAGTTTTTGTTGTACAAAGAAAGCATCCAGTTTATCCCCCACATGAGTAAAAAAGGTTTTTTCAATATAAGTTTGCGGGGCGCCAATATTGTAGATACAGGAAACTGAAGCCACAACAATACTGCGGGGAAAAGAAAAAATATCCGAGGTGGCTTGCAATCTTAGCTGATCAATTAAAGGGTTAACATCAACTTCTTTACTAATATAAGTGTCTGAAGCGGGCAAATAAGCTTCGGGCTGGTAATAGTCATAGTAGGAAACAAAATAAGAAACTGGATTATGGGGGAAAAATTCTTTTAGTTCTTGGTAAAGCTGAGCCGCCAAAGTTTTATTGTGACTGATAATCAGCGTGGGTAATTGGGTTTGCTCAATTACTTTGGAAATCGTATAAGTTTTACCTGAACCCGTTACTCCCAGCAGCACCTGATGCCCTACTCCATTGCTTAAGCCATCAACTAACCCCGCAATGGCTTGCGGCTGATCACCTTTGGGTTTGAATTTAGAAACTAGTTTAAATTTATCCATTAAAGAATATTATACTTGAAGGAGTTTAAGGCGTTTATTCTCCCAAAATTTTCCTCGGCGACAGAGATATTTTTGATCCTTCTTATATTTTAACAAGGCTTTGACAACAATTTCTAAGAAAATGGTGTTTTGAGAGCCCTTAATTAAAATTATCTCTTTACCTTTAAGGGCTTTTTTTAAGAAGTTTGCGGCTGGCCAGGCGGTTTTAAACCAGGTAGTGGGAAGTTTGTTTTTAACAATTGGCCAAACATGTTTTTTGGTTTCTGGGCCAACTAGAATTAGTTGGTCAACGGTTTTTAAAATCTTTTGAGCTACTTTTTGGTGTTCTAACTTAGCTTCTTTGCCCAATTCTCTCATATCTCCAAAAACAAAAACCTTGGCTCGCCGGCAGGCGGGCTTTTTTCTTTTTTGGCCGGCTTCTTTGAGCAGATCTAAAGCCCCTAAAACCGTTGCTCGAGAAGCATTATATGAAGAATCAATTAAAGTGATCTCTTTAATTCCTTGAAAAACAGACATTCTACCTGGCGGAAAATTCAACTCTTTTTGTAAATCTAGACTAGCTTGTTTTAAATTTAGGTTTAAAGCTTGCGCCGTAGCTAGGGCTGCCCCAAAGGTGTATTTATAATATTCTGGTAATAAATATGGGAACTTAAGTTTAATTTTTTGGTTTTTGATTTGATAATTGAAAATAGAGCTATTGGCCAATAACTTATAGCTTATAGCTCTTATTTCGCCTTTTTGGCCAAAAGTTAAAATTCTGGCTTTAGATTTTTTAGCCTCAACCATAACCAGCTGATCGTCTGCATTAGCAAGGCCAATTTTATTTCTAGCAAGCTGGGTTAAAATTTTACCTTTTTCTTGGGCAATGGCTTTAACTAAAAAGGCTTGCTTTTCTGTTTCTGTTTTAAACTTTTTATTTTCCGGAATGATCTTTTCAAATTGAAGGGTGTGCATGGCCCCTACATTTAAAAAGATTGCAATATTTGGCTTAATAATTTTAAGCAGGTATGTCATGTTTTTGGGAGGATATGGATCATCAATACCTAGTTCAACAATATAGACTTTATATTTGGGCCAGTAAAATAAAAGCTTTATGGGTACGAGTAAAAATAGCCTGAGCCAATCTAAAGCTGAGTAATTTTTAGCATGAAGGTTTAAAAGATCAAAAGGAATACCTGTTTCTGAGTTAGCTTCACGAGTTTGATGACAAGTAAAATGGTTTTTTAAAACAGAAAAAACAGCTTCCCGGGTAGAACTCTTACCAGCACTAGCAGTTAAAGCAATGATTTTAGGCCTAATTTTAAAAAGCTGAATTTTGGCAGCTATTTTTAAATAAAAGAGGAAAAAGCTAGCTAAGAATTTTTTTAAGTTCATTTATAATACTTTTTTTCCTGGGCTATTGTCGTTTGTTCTCCGTGGCCGGAAAAAATTTTGGTTTCAGGTTTTAATTTTAAAATATTTTTTATTGATTTTTTAAGCAGGGTCGGGTCCCCGCCTTTAAGGTCAGTTCGGCCATAACCACCGTGGCTAAAAATTAGATCACCCACAAAAATTAAATTTTGCTTTTGACAATAAAAACTGACACTGCCGGGCGTGTGGCCAGGAGTGGCGATCACTTTTAATTCTAACTTGCCTACTTTTATCTTTGCCCCTGCTTTTAAATATTTATCTGGTGGTACGGCTGGATCCACTGGATAACCTAAAAAATATTGGCCGGTTGACTGCTGTCTTTTTAAAATTTTCGCGTCTTTCGCGTTTAAATAAAAAGGAATCTTAAAAGCTAGTTTTAGTTCGGTAACAGCTAAAATATGGTCAAAATGACCATGGGTGGCTAAAATCGCTTCAGGTTTTAAATCCAAGTCTTTTATTTGATTCATAATTAAATCCGCATCATCGCCTGGATCAATAATCAAACATTGACGAAAATCATTATTATAAAATAAATAACAATTTGCTTGCAGCTGACCGACTACTAATCTTTTTACTACCATTAACTTATTTTAACATACTCAACAGGGGAAAATTTGGAGATTTAGCCTGTTTGGGGTAAAATATAACCTATTATGGATAAAAGATATAAACCGCAGGCATGGGAAAATAAAATCTACCGCTCCTGGGAAAAAGCCAAAGCTTTTACTCCACCAAGAAATCACCAAAAACAGCCCTTTACTATTGTGATGCCGCCGCCTAATGCCAACGGCGCTTTGCATATTGGCCATGCCATGTTTATCACTTTAGAAGATATCTTAGCTCGCTATCACCGGATGCAAGGCCAACCCACCCTACTTTTACCCGGCGCTGATCATGCCGGCATTCTCACCCAAGTGGTTTTTGAAAAACAGCTGGCTAAGCAAGGAAAGTCCCGTTACAACTTGGGCCGCTCTCAGTTTTTTCATCAGTGCTTAAAATTTACCCAGAATAATAAAAAAATCATGTATGATCAGTTCAAAAAGGTAGGGGCTTCAGCTGACTGGAGTCGGGAAAAATTCACCTTGAACAAAGATATTTCTTCGCAAGTTCTTCGTACGTTTATGAAGCTTTATCAAGCCGGCTTAGCTTACCGTTCTAACCGTTTGGTCAACTGGTGCCCCCGCTGTATGACCGCTTTATCAGACTTGGAAATAGAACATCAAGAAATTAAGGGCAAATTTTACTATATTAAATATCCGCTCAAAATTCACTCTGATGTCACTGGCCAAAAAAGATATTTGGTGGTGGCAACTACTAGACCGGAAACCATACTGGGAGACACCGCCTTGGCTGTGAATCCTAAAGATACACGCTACGATCAGTTTGTGGGCCAAAAAGCGATTTTACCTATAGCCAAACGGGAAATTCCTATTATAGCTAATACCCTGGTTGATCCAGAATTTGGCACTGGCGTGGTTAAAGTCACTCCGGCTCATGATCCTAGAGATTGGCAAATGGGGCAAAAGCATAAATTAAAAACTATCGCCGTGATTGACTTTAATTTGAAAATGACTAAAAATGCCGGCAAAGAATTTGTGGGTTTAAAAGTAAAAGAAGCTAGAGAAAAGGTTTGTGAAATGCTGAACAAAAAAAATCTACTGCTTAAAGACCGCGCTCATATACATTCGGTGGGCCATTGTGAACGTTGTAAAACTATGATTGAACCGCTGGTTTCCCGGCAATGGTTTATCAATATGGACAAAAGGTTTAAAATTAAAAACTCACAGCTTAGCAAAATTTTAAATCGTAAAACTATCTCTCTTAAAGAATTGGGCACTAAAGCAGTGAAACAAAACTGGATTCGGATGGTACCTGGGCGCTTTAAGAAAAACTATTTACAATGGATGGACAACTTGCACGACTGGTGCATTTCCCGGCAAATTTGGTGGGGCCAGCAACTGCCTATTTGGTACTGCGGCACTAAGGGTTTATCTACCCTGCAAAAACAAATGAATCCTGATTTAATTAAAAAACAAGAAATAAAAAATGGTCTACCCACTGGCTGCGGCCAGGTAATTGTCAGTCTGACTAAACCGAAAGCTTGTCCCCAGTGCCACAAAAGAACTACCATGGTTCAAGACCCAGATGTGTTTGATACTTGGTTTTCTTCTGGCCAATGGGCCCATAACAGCCTGGGCTATCCCAACTCCCATGATTTTAAATATTTTTATCCAACGATGGTGATGGAAACCGGCTATGAAATTTTAAATATTTGGGTGGCCAAAATGATTATGCTTTCTTTGTATTGCACTGGCCAAGTTCCATTTAAAACTGTTTATCTACACGGTTTGGTCCGAGACGCTTTTGGGGAAAAAATGAGCAAATCTAAAGGCAATGTGATTAATCCTTTGGATGTCATCCAAGAATATGGAGCTGACGCTTTACGCCTGGCCCTGACGATTGGCACCAGCCCAGGCAATGATCTTTCTTTGGGTAAAGATAAAATCAAAGGCTACCGCAACTTTACCAACAAAATCTGGAATATAGGCCGTTTTATTGATCTGGGTTTTAAATCGACCCGCAAGCAAATCCCCTGGTATAAAGCTAAAATGCCAGACTTGCAAAAAGAAGATATAAAAATAGTCAAAAAACTAGAAACTTTAATTAAAAAAACCACCCAGGGCTTGGAAAAGTTTAAATTTTCCCAAACCGGCGAAGCAGTGTATCAATTTTTGTGGCATGAGTTTGCCGATCAATACATTGAACAGGTCAAAAACCGGGTTTGGGATAAAGACAAAGTCGCTTTGTCAGTTTTACGCCATGTTTACCTCAATTGTCTTAAGCTCCTTCATCCTTTTGTGCCTTTTGTCACCGAAGCCGTTTGGTCGCAAATGCCCAGAAAAGATAAAAAACCTTTAATTCTTTCCTCTTGGCC
>SDBT01007121.1_pt1 | contig 18458 bp, 19 predicted proteins | sample 2277101 | NCBI WGS metagenome assembly SDBT01 (sample SAMN10404973, study PRJNA504765) | marine sediment metagenome | isolation source: marine sediment core GS10_PC15, 103 cmbsf | place: Arctic Ocean: Southern Knipovich Ridge | collected 2010
CGAGGAGACGCCAGCGGCTGTCCCTCTGCGGAGTCGGTAAACTTGACCGTACCGGCCTGAACTAAAGACCAATCCAGGAAAGGATATGTTTCTATCTTTTTATCTTGATTCATTTCTATCTCCCTGTGACCTACCCCCATTAATAGTACCACTTGTTGAGTTGTCGTCAATGGACCGATTCTCGGGGGCAGGTGACCCTATTTAGTATTACAATATTTTTATTTCAGTCCTTGGCTTTCGGAAAGCTAAATAACCATAAAACTCCGTTGATGAATGTCAAGAAACCTATACCGGAAAATACCCATAAAGGACTAAATAAATCCAAAAGATAACCGATAAGAACACTGGAAAAACTCAAAGTTACCATGGTGAGCAATAAACGAGCCCCAAAAAATGAATTTGCCACCTCTTTGGGGGCAATTTCCAAAATTCCCAATGGGATAAGAGTCGCCTCTATAGCTACTCCCAGCATCAAAATCGTATTAAACAAAATGAACATTAAAGGCCTACCACTGAGAACCATCCCCAATATACCTAGAGTCGCAAGACAACAAGCCAACAAACAACCCCGCCCTGCCCCTCCTTCTTTGTAAAATAACGTTATCAGCAAACTTGCAAAAACTGCAGAAGCTGCTGATGAAATTACAACATACCCTACATAGTTTATAGGCAAGTTAAATCTTCTGATAGCCACAGGCATTACGAAAATAACGACACCCATGGTAGTAACTCCCCTAAGGATATTGGGAACAATAAGAATCTGGAATTTCCTCATCGAAAAGAGTTTTCTTAAAGCTTTAACAGGCGACACTGAACTTCTTGGATAAGGTTTTGTAATATCTGTAAGAGGCTTAAGTTTATGAATTGTAAGTGCACTTAAGCTGTAAAGGAAAATTGCTCCCACAAAACAAAGAGTGAATCCTTCCGGATATCCCATTTCTGCCAAGATCTTTATTGACAGAGACCCCATTGCTATTGATGCTATCCCCACCATAATTCCCTGAAGTCCAAATGCTTTCCCGCGAGTGCTATTGCCAAAGGTAAGTGTCCACATACCAGCACTTACCATATTTTGATATGCTAAAACAAACTGCACAAAAGCGCTGAGCATAATTAGTGTCCAGAATACGACCGCCACTTCAATTAACCCCGGACCACCCAGATTAATAATTATCAACGCAAGGGGTAGAAAGATAGGTGGAAGCATACATAAAGCTACAGCCCGAATACATTTTTTCGCTCGATCGGCAAGACCTGGCAATAGCAGAGTACCAACCGTAAATCCCATACCTCCGGAGAAACTAATCAGTCCAAGTTGAATATTGCTTAAACCTACCTTGACCAGATACGTCTGTAGAACTGTCCCTCCAACAAGAAGCGTCCCCAAACCAAATAACGTCCAGCCTAAACTTGACCAGAATAGGTTCCGACCTTCAACAGGATCATCTGTTATTTTTCGCAAGATAAGGTAATAGTTTAGCTTTCCTAAAAGCTTAAATACAACTTGCTCCAATCTAGAGGTGTTCATTCACCTCATTCAAAATTCCCTCAATTTCTAAAGGGTTTACTCAGTATTCACGCAGTAAAAAAATCTAAAATTCTGTAGTTCGTAATTGTCTTTTTCTTCTTCTGAGAATCTTCATCATTTATTGAGCAATAAAGGGCAGTAACTTCTGCAGGCAACTTCAGTCCAAGCTCTCATATCAGAAGAATCCTGGGTGTATATGTTCCTTGTTGGCACCAAGCAACCGTCTAACCATCTCCGGTATTTTAGCTGATTGCATATTTTGCAATGAAGGATCTCTTGCTAACGCCTGCATCAATAACTTCCGATCTCCTGTTATGCAAGCGTCAACGATCTCTTCAATAATCCCCGCATGTAAAATTAAGTGATCGTTAAGCTCTGGGGGTAAAGGCTTAACATCACTAGGAATTACACTATTTCTGTTATAGGTAAGCATTCTTTCTAATACTGCTCCATCAGGAATGCCTGGTAAATTGTCTCCATAATATGGTGTATTGCCAACATCACAAAATTTCTCTCCTAATAATAAACTGCTTATTATTCTTGAAGCTGCTTCTCTTGAAACCGTTAAACTTAGCTCTTTTTTTTCTTGTAATAATTCATTGATATATGCTCTTTTTTCACCTCTCCAGCTCACCAATCTTTCCTGGGCTGTTGTAAGCAAAACACCGTAATCAGCTCCTTTATTGGTTTTACTATTTACGAATCTCCTAAAGAACTCAGATATGTGTCTATCGCCGCTATAAGGCAGAACACCATATCTAAGAAAAAGGTTCATCTTAACATTTTGTCTTGTTAATTCCGGGTGAGACAAATAAAGTTTTTTTGTTTCTGAAGTGATGCCCTTTTGTAATAAATACCCTCTAAGTTTTTCAAACCCATCCTCACCATTAATTCTTAGATACTGCATCCAACCACAATGATTAATGCCTAAAACATCAAATTCTAATTGTTCTCTCCATTCATCATATGGAAAATTGAGCCACTTAGCTAAAACCTCGAGGCCACCATATAACTCGTGACAACATCCAATCACTCTTACTTTTGTCTCTTTAGTGACTGCTCTACATAGCATTGACATTGGATTGCTTAGATTCAATAACCATGCCTCACTATGACCGATGCTTTCTATATCTCTGGCAATACTTAACATCGCAGGTATGTTTCTGGCTGCCCTTATTGCTCCACCAATACTGATTGTATCTCCCACTGGTTGAAAAACTCCGTATTCCTGGGGTATTTCGAGGTCAAACTGCATCGCCTCCAGACTCCCTTGAGCAAAAGTAGTTATAACAAATCGTGCTCCATCTATTGCCTGCTTTTGATTAGTTGAGCTTTCAATACTGACTCTATTGCCCATCTTTTTGGCTACCCTCACAGCTAATCTCTTTTGTTTCTTTAGATTTTCTGAGTCTACGTCTTCTAGCACAACCAAAGGACTATAAGAATCGGTGAATCTTTCCTCTGATAAAGTAACTACTAAATCTCTAGAAAGCGTAAGCCCCCACTGAGGACTTGCAGCCCCTATCACAACTATTCTCAATTCTTCTGGCATTTTTTATCCCTCCGCTTAAACCATCTCACTTTCTTTTCGTTTCTACTTCCTCTGAATCCCTACCTTAAAGAAATATGATCCAGAACCAACGTCGAATGTTACATACCCATTATCATTTCTTCCATCAGTAATTCCTACTACACCTCCGATATAGGAGTTATTCTCCCATACAACTTTTCCGCTCTCTCTAATAGTAACATTCTTTTCATCTATTTTCGGAACACTTATCCTCCCCTGAGTGTTGACAGGTAGAGTAACATTCAGTATTAACGAGCGGTCATCTTTTGTCCAGCTTGAGGATACCATACCCCTGATACTCTTGAATGATGCACCAACATAATTCAAATCACTAACAATATGAGGTCTAATAATAATCTTTCGGAAACCAGGGCGAGCAGGATCAATATTGATACCTGCCAAGGTTTTATAAAACCAAGTATCGACGGTACCAAGCATTATATGATTATGTGAGTTCATATCAGCATTGGCAAGGTATTCCCATCTTTCCCAAATAGTCGTTGCACCTTCTCGAATCATATACCCCCAACCGGGATAGGTAGTTTGAGTTATTATTTTATAGGCAAGATTTGCTTGGCCGTATCTGGTGAGCACATCCAATATATATCTTGTACCTACAATACCTGTGTTCAAATGGTTACTATGGATTACTCTGACATCATTCACCAGGTTTTTCAGCACAGTTTCTCTCTTATCCTTTGGAACCATATCAAGGAACAAGGGAAGAGCGTTACATGTCTGACTACCCATGGCATAGTGATCATTATCAAAGAATTTTTTATTGAAAGCTTCCCTAATTTTGTTGGATACCTGAGAGTATTTTTCGGCTTCCCTAAAATTGCCCAAAATGTGCGCGATTTTAGATAACACTAAGACATCATGATAGTAACACCAGGTTGAAGTTAGTTCCACTGGTGTATCCCATGGCGAGAATTTTTGATATGGTGCGCATGAATCACCGTACCGGCCATAGGATACAATATAATCATTTGCGTTGGCGCTGAGAAAATCAACCCATCGTTTCATACTAGAGTAGTTCTTCTCTAGAATCCGCTCGTCCCCATAGTACTGATAGAGATGCCAAGGGATAACCACACAAGCGGTACTACAGACAGGATCACCTGGATAAAAGTACGAGTAAGAAGGCACGACGGCGGGGATATTACCATCCTCCCTTTGTGCCTTGGCTATGTCATCAATCCATCTGGTGTAAAAACCGGCCATATTGAAGTTATAGATTGCCTCTTCTACTGTTAGTTGTGCATCGTCCATCCACCCCATTCGTTCGCTACGCTGAGGGCAATCGGTGGGAACACTCATCAGATTACTCAACTGCGACCAGCGGACATTCTTATGAATGGTGTTAACCAAAGAATTAGAACAGATAAAAGCTCCAACAGGTTCTACTGCTGAGTGCACAACACATCCTTCTACATTCTCCAGCATAGGTATGCTGGAAAAGCCAGTTACTTCGACATAGCGAAAGCCATGATAAGTAAAACGAGGTTCGTATACTTCTTGTTCTTCCCCCTTCAAAATATAAGTATCAGTCGCCTTTGCTTTGATGTTGGGTGCCGTGTTAACCGTCCCCTCCCCGTCCAGTAGTTCAGCATATCTGAGTTTTATCTTCGTGCCCCCTGACCCGCTTACACGAAGCCTCACCCAACCGGCAAAGTTCTGCCCAAAATCATAGACGTATACCCCAGGCTTAGGATTGGTGATCTTTTGAGGTTGAAGTGTCTTCGCTACTTTGATTGGGGGAAGACTCGTCTGGGAGATAAGTTCTCCTTTCGGGGCATCTGCAATCTTTGCAGCATTCCACCCAGAATCATCATAGGAAGGCGTATCCCAGCCTAGTCTTTCTAGCCGAGCATCGTAAACCTCACCATCATATATATCATCTCTTACAATGGGACCTTGGGCCACCTTCCACGTTTTGTCAGTTACAATGCTCATTCTGGAACCATCAGTGAAATCTACATGTATTTGCAATACCAGTACTGGTAAATCACCATGCTTTGTTAGCCACGGATTCTTGTTAACCGTTTCATCCAAGAGACTGTACCATCCATTACCGAGTACAACAGCTAGGCAATTTTTTCCTTCTTTTAAATACTCAATTATATTGTAAGTAACATACAGGCATTTTTTCTTATAATCGGTCCAGCCAGGATCAAGGACGTGGTCACCAACCTTTTCTCCATTAATTCGTAACTCATAGTAGCCTAGTCCACAAATGTATGCCCTCGCCTTTTTGATATCTGTGTTGAGGATGAACTCTCTGCGAAGAAGATTTCCTCCGTTGATCCACTTTCCTTTCCAATCGCGGGGTTTTAAAAAGCCCATCTCGAACGTAGTTGTCCTGCTGTAAGGGCTCACTTGGCAGTCATTATCCCATGCGCGCACTTTCCAGTAATAACTCTCTCTACTTTCTAAAGTTTTTCCCTTATAGACAACATTGACAGACTGGCCTGATTCTACTTTTCCGCTATTCCACATATCGGCCTTTTCTTCATCTAGATTCTCTTTATTGGTCCCAACAATTATCTGGTAGGCTGACTGAACCTGTCCCCTTTCCAAATGATTCGGTACCCAGGAGAACCTAGGTTGGGTTACATCCATTCCTAAAGGATTCACACTATACTCACAAAGCGAGCTTGTAGGTGGCTGCACCAATTTACGATCGCTCGACATATTATGTTCCTCTGTTACTTGTCCTAATGGCTTTTATAGAAATTGCAACTAATTAGGGATTTCTGTTAATTTCTTCCAGTGCTCTTTCTACAGATGCATCTTCGTGAACAATCTTACAGATAGCGCGAGTAAGAGAAACTGGGTCTTTGTATGTCCATACATTCCTTCCCATGTTTACCCCTGCTGCACCACAATCCACAGCATCGCGGACATATCTTGGTAAAAGCTCTAGGTCATCTGAGGCAGGACCGCTTAACACAACATAGGGAACAGGGCAGTACTCTATCACCTCCCGGAAAGTATCTTTGTCACCGGTGTAGTATCCCTTTGCAATGTCTGCTCCTAACTCCGCAGCCACTCTTGCACTGTATTTCACCACCTCAGGATCCGATGGCCACCTCCGCTCTGTTCTATCAGTAAACTGATGCCGGAGTATCTCCTCGGGTACCATTTCAATCATTAAAGGTTATACCCATACCTCACAACCCTCACGTACCTTACCATTTTTCTGGGAAAGTTGTGCTTCCCGGGGAACACCAATAACACCAAATGTGGCTACCGCATCTGCATCCCCATCTATTACCTTTCGAACCACCATTTTAGGATCATTGATTTCCTTCATTGGATTTACCGCAAATTCCATGGTCCATGGTCACTAAAACCATGCGTTTGCTCTTCGGGTTAAATAGTCTTGACATCCTCATTTCCTTTCCTAAGGTTCATTTTTTCTTGCCCTCCTTCTCTAAAATAGTTGCTTTAGATTTTCGTACAGCTTCAAATAGATGGCATAATTTCTTTCATAAATCTCTTCATTTTTAGGGTTAGGATTGAATCTCTCCTTAATTGAAACCGTTTTGTTGCAGGCGTCTTCCAGAGAATCGAATAACCCAATGGCGTTTCCTGCTAAGATTGCCGCACCGAGGCAGGCTGCCTCAGGACTGTCCAAGGTGACCAATGGTTTTCCAGTGACATCTGCCTTTATCTGGTTCCACAGATGGCTCTTTGCTGCACCCCCAAGTGATCTTATTTCCTTTTCCTCTATCTCTATGCCCATCTCCTGTAAGACCTCTAAGTTTTTCTTAAGCATAAAGGCTACTGACTCCATTGTGGCTCTTATAAGGTGTTTTTTGCCCGTTCTTAAACTCAACCCGAAAAATACACCTCTAGCATTCATATTCATCTCCGGGGAGAGGGCACCGGCAAGATGGGGAAGTACAACCACTCCTTCTGAGCCGGGGGAAATTTTTTTTGCCTGCTGTGTCATAATATCATATACATCCAAACCTTTCCGGCGCGCCTCTGTTTCTTCTAACTCACAGAATTCATCACGGAACCACTTCATAGCCATACCTGCCGTAATACACCACGGCAACAAAATATATTTGTGTGCGACAGCGTGGTATTGACAAGGAATTCTTCTCTTTGGATCAAAAACAGGGGTTTCAGTGGTAACACATATATTAAGTGAAGCACCCGTGGTCTCGGTAACTATGCCAGGTCCTACATTGCCTGAACCTATGCATCCACAAGCCTGATCCATTCCTCCCACAACTACAAGAGTGTCCTTCGAGAGTCCCGTTTCCTGAGCAGCCCCATTAGTTAACTCACCTACAATCTCGCCTGATTGCATCAATGTTGGCAGTTGCTCCGAAGAAATACCGATGAAGTCTAACATCTTATCCCACCATTTTCCCCCGTTAATATCAAAAAGCAAAGTAGAGGTATATAATGAACCATCTCCAACAAATTGACCGGTTAACCTATAGATAAGATAATCCTCCACCAATAAATACCTAAATGTTTTTTTATAGACTTCGGGTTCGTTTCCCTTCAGCCACAGTATCTTGGTGGACTCCCAGGTAGGAACAATCTCGGGTGAGCCAGTAGTATGATAAACCTCCTCAAGGCTAAATTCATCCTTAATTAATTTTGTTTCCTCCTCAGATCGATTATCAAGCCAGACGATAGTCCGTCTCAGCGGCTGCCCATTTTTGCCAATGGGTACAAAGCTTTCACCTTGACCTGTGATAGCCAGAGCTTTTATCCGCCCGCGGTCGACACCCGCCATTTGAATAATCTTTCTTACACCTCCTTTAAAGGCGGACCAATAAGTCCGAGCATCCAATTCGACCACAAGGGGGGCAGGGGTAATCAGTCTATACTCCTGATGAGCAGAAGCAATTATCTTACCAGACTCATCGAACAAAACTACTTTTGTGCCCGTTGTTCCTGCATCAACACCAAGTAAATAAGACACTTGTTTACCTCAGGACTTTTCCCCAGAGTAGTTCAATGATGCTTATGGCATCAACCTTATTTTGTAACTGGTTAATTTTGGCCCCATCAATGCTCTGGGCGATTTTCATCAACTTCTTGGTATTTCTAATGCTTTGTTTGCACGCCCGGATGGGATCTTCCCGATAAGGATAAATATCAAAGTTAAACCAGCCCTCGTAGTTAATCTTGTTGATCCAGTAAAGTGCCTCTAAGATCTCCCAGAGGTGAACACTTCCCGGAACCAAATCATCGTCCCAGTAACGGAAATTATCATTAATATGAATGTGGAACAGGCGATTGCACTTGTTCAATAAGCAAATAGATTCAGCAGGGTTTTCCTGAGCCATTAAGGCGTGTCCCAGATCAACAGCAACTCCCACATTTTTCAAATTTAAACTATCCACAAGTACAAGTGCCTTACCCACAGTTGCTACCAAAAGATGAATCCTGGGCTCCTTTATTTTGTACTCCAGGCCAACCTTAATGTCCTTTCTATATTCGCCAATCTCGCTTAGTGCTTCGACCAACCTTCCCCACAGTACTTCATAGTTGGCTTGCCAACAATAATCATATCCATCCTGTCCAGGCCAAAGAGTAATAAGATTTGTCCCTAAAATAGCAGCGGCGTCCATGCCCTCCTTAGCTCGCTGAATAGCTTCAGCTCGAATTTTACTATCTGCTGAAGTTAAAGCGCCATTCTGCCATTTGGCATCCCCAAAAATGTCAATTCCTACAGCTGAGACTCCCAGCTCTCTTTCTTTAAGAATATCCTTCATCCTTACTGGATCATCAAAATCACCTGGCCAATACAGCTCTACGCCATCCACATCTCCTATCTCCGTTATAGCATCCATTATCTCGCCCATCTCCATGCTCTTACGATACCCCCTGGGAACATATCGATCCGCGGCAGGCCAAAAGACACTAATCTCAATAGCATACTTCGCCTTTGTTGCCATTATATCCTCCCTATAAATATCATAAAAACCAAAACTTCACTCATTGCTTCATTTAATCCTCATATCTGTGCTCTGAGTTCATAGGACTATTCTTATGTTACTTTCTAAATCGAAATTATAGACATCTTGAGGGAAAGTAAAAGTGTTATTTCTTAGCACCACTAATATCGCTAACTTTTCATCATTAACTGGAAAAGGTGCCCCGTGCCACACAGCAGCGTCCATAAGTATAGCTTGATCCCTTTTAACCAAGAATACTTCCATCTTTTGTGGATCCGGTCTGAACTCTTTATTCTCGAGATTTTCTGCCGCCCCCACTACACAGATCATATCACCCCCCATAGATACGTTTAACTCTGGTGATCTTAAATGTCGCTCTATCTCAGAAAACTCAAGCACTCTCTTCTTAGTAAGGCACAACCCAAACCCAATTTCCCCACCTTCGATACTGCACGTAGCAATGTCAGCCCACCATTTCCCAAAATCTCCTCGTTCATCTGGCTCTACTTTTGGTATTCCCACCACTTTTCCGTATTTTGCAAATGATTGATTCGTTAATTTCTTTACTTCTATCTCCATTCTCTACCTCTCATGTAATTTTGCTTTCTTTTCAAACTGAGTCTATTCTTCCTTATCCATAATTATGAGGTTTTTTCCTCATTTATCTCAGAAATCTCTTTTATCCTTCTACATAACAGCTTCACGGAAATTGGTCTAATCGGAGAGCGCACTGTAGACGGTGTTATTTCGGCCAAAGGCTTTTTTGTCTCCTCGCTGATAATCTTAGCCACTAATTGATAGCAAGTTTTTGCTTGACACAAACCCATACCGGCCCTGGTTCTTCTCTTCACGGCATCCACGCTTTTTGCTCCAGCACGAATAGCCTCTCGAATCTCCTCCTCCGTCACTTCCTCACACCGGCAGATAATAAGATTTTTTCTGCTATTCATATTATTGCACCTTTCGCAAACGTTTGATTCCCCTTACTTCATGAATATACTTCTTGGGGACAGCTATGGTCACAACAGGGGTATGATCGTAGCTTTTGGGGTTATGTACTTTAAGAATCTTTCCTTTGCAAGTAGCCCCACCTTTTCTATTTACTGCCTCAACCTCATCTCCCTCTTTGGACAGTGATAAATACTCATGGGGAAAGGAGATAGCTACCTCATCCTCTGAGTAAGCGGCATCAATTAGAAAAATGGCAAGTCCTGGACAAATGGAAATACAAAGTCCACAACCATTACACTTTTCTGGATCTATTCGAGGAAGGTTGGTGATGGGCTCACCCACAACTATTGCTCCTCTTTTGCAGACTGTCTCACAAGGGTTACAGGGAATCTCCTCGGTACACTCTATGACAACTACCAGCCCTTTTTCAAGATTCTCCTTGGACGGATAGCCTGGTGATGCCTCAAGATCTTTCCCAGAAATTGTCCCCGTATCCCGGAAAAGATCTAAGAGATCTACATCTTTTTCCATCTTCAACTCCCCTCTCTCATTAGATCGAGTTTTGCCTCGGCTCGCATATCTCCAAAAGGGCCTAATCTTAAAGAGGTGAGTCTTTTCCTTATCTTCTCTCTTTCTTCTTTTGCCTCATCTTCCTTAAGGTATCCCAGCTCCTCAGCAACAGTTACTCCGGCAAGTTTTCCCTCCTCCATAGCAGAGGATGCCTCCTCAACTCCAGCAACATCACCTGCCACGTAAAGGGAGGGAAAAGTTGTTCTCATATTTTCATTATGGATGGGAACAAATCCTCCCAGCTCTGGTAAATACTTAAACTTACAGCCTGCCATCCAGCAAAGCTCCGCCAGAGGAGATAATCCAACAGCAAGACAGATAAGATCAACCTTTAAGCTCTTCTCACGTCCAGGGATGGGACAAAGGTCGTCATCCAGGGAGCAGATGGTAACCCGCTCTACAGCTTCTTTTCCCTTAGCTTCAAGGATGGTGGTCGATGTCAAGATGGGAACACCTGCCCTTCTTAGCTTGGCAGCATGGACTATGTAGCCACCTATTTTGGGAAGAGCCTCAACAGCCGCTACAACCTGTACCCCTGCTAAAAGAAGCTGATAGGCCACAATAAGACCAACATTTCCCGAACCTACCATAAGAACTTTTGTTCCAGGTAAAACCCGGTGAACATTCATCATAGTTTGGCAAGCTCCTGCTCCCATAACTCCGGGCAGAGTCCAGCCAGGAAAGGATAGAGGATTCTCTGAGGCCCCGGTGGCTACGATAATTCTTTTAGCATCCACAATCCTTGAAGCTTCCCCATTTATTATTCCAATTTTATTATACTCTATTCCCCAGACTACGGTATCTAATCTTGTATCTACACCCCCCTTTTGGCACTCATCTAAAAGATGGTATCCTATGTCATGCCCTCTTATTCCAGCCTGGTGCTCTTTGGAGCCAAAGAACTTGTGTATCTGTTTAAAAAGCTGTCCTCCCGGTTTCTCATTCTCATCGAATAAGCTTACCTTGACTCCTGTCTTAGCTGCCTCAATAGCTGCAGCAAGACCGGCAGGTCCTCCTCCTATGACTGCTAGCTCACAGGTTAAATTTTCTTTTGCCATCTACCCAATCCTTTCTGAGTTTTGACTTTCATTCCCTCTTCAACCGGAGTTACACAGGTCCTTACATTGGGCTGACCATTAACCACCATTACGCAGTCTGTGCATCTTCCTATGGCGCAGAAAATTCCCCTTGGCTCATCTCTTTCAGGGGTAAAATGGAATACCTTTATCCCTGCCGCACCAAGGGCTGCGGCAATAGGCTCTCCCTCATAGGCCTCAATCTTCTTTCCATCTACCTCTATAGTTATTTTCTTTCCTTTCTTCATTTTTCCCAGGATGGGGTGATCATATACTCTCATCAATAACTCCTGGTAATAACATTAGAAGGCTTCCCACCTCTACAAGCCTTTCGCGTTCATAATTGAAGCACCCATAGAGAGATCACTCTCTTTTTAGTCCGGCTAAGAACTTTTGCATTCCGGCATAAGTGTAAGTAGGTGGAATTTTTATAGGATGTTCCAAAAAACGTTTCGGATCGAGAATATTTATTGGTAGGGACGTCTCTCCATAGATGATATATTCAGCTCCCAATTTACTTAAGATTGGCCCCAGACCCATTCCATTGTTTATTCCAGCAATGATAACCAGTCCATCTTTATCAGGAACAGGTCCCAGTAGAGGATTATAATCAGGGGTGAAGGCCATAGTTCCGGCCCAACATCTAATAATGCTAACTTCTTTTAAAAAAGGAAACATTAGCCTCATGATATTCGCAGTGTTCACTACCTCGGATAAGGTGACCCTTTCATAAAAATGATCTGTTGTCAGTCCAGGACCTCCTATGCAGACATTGCCGTCAGCATGTTGGGTTGTTCCCCACGCATGGGATTCCTCTTTAGAATTAAGTAATTTGCCAACGTAAGCCTCAAACGGCTGAACTCTAAGGGGAGCAAGAGTTTCGGTTATCATGGCTATCTCCCTTATAGGAATGACCTGTGCTTCTTTAGTTAATGAGGAAGCCCAAGCATTGGTAGCGTTTACCACCCACCTCGATTTTATCATTTTCCCGCCCAGGACCTTAACCCCCTTTATTTTCTGGTTTTGGACCACAATCTCTTCTACTTTCGTCTCGGTAAGGAATCTTACTCCGTATCCTTTTCCTGCCTCAACAACGGCGAAAATTAACTTAAATGGATTTATACGACCATCAGTGGCACGGTATCTTGCGCCGAATACCTTATCTGAAATAATGGGCATCATCTCTTTGGTTTGAGATTTATCCAGCAGCTCAATTTCCTCATCGCCCGATTCTCTCTGTAAATTCACCAATTTCTTTAAGCTTTCCCATTCTTCCTTACTAAAAGCAAAATCTAAACTCCCCATTCTTTCGTATTCAAAATCACAGGCTAGCTCTTTCTGTAAATCATCTAATAAACGAATGTTTTCCTTAGCGTAACGTAATTTCTCCTTCATAATGCCAACATTTACATCTCTTCCGTCTAACTGCACAACCATGCCGCCATTTCTTCCAGAGGCTCCCGAGGCTATACCCCTTGCTTCCAGAACGATAACTTCTTTGCTTGCCTTAGCTAGATGATATGCGACAGAGCATCCTACCAATCCTCCACCAACAACAATAACCTCTGCTTCTTTAGGAATCTTCATTTAAAACCTCCCCCAGCCATTCATAACCTTTTAGAGGGAATCACCTTTCCAGGTAGTTTAGCACTCTCTTTGCTCTAAATTTCTGTTCTTTTGAGTTTTCCCCTTCGGTTCGCTTCAATTTACCACCGAAGCACCCTTACTCTTCCACATACTTCCTCCAGTAATCCACCGACTCTTTCATCTCATCTAGAACCTGTTTATCATTCTCTGCAAGTGAGAAAAAGATCTCCAGCACTAAAAGGGTCTCCTTGGCACCTGAGGCCTGGAGAGCTTCGATGACTTTCTGTGCTTGAATGATTCCTTTTCTGTTAAATTCTTTTGTAAAAGGCCAGTGGCAACTCTTCCTGTCGTTAGTTTGTTGAAGGTGTACGACCGGCGATAGGTGAGCAAATCGTCTCAGCCAATTATAGGGATTTCTATCTTCTGGTTTGTGAGGGTAGTTCCCACAACAAGCATGTCCTACATCAATAGTAAGGTATATAGGTAACTCAGCCCCATGATTTACCTTCTTAAGTAGTTCGTCTGTCTGGTCAAGAGCGTAGGGTACTTCGCTAGGAGCATACATTTGTTCCCAGAGGATGAACTCCTGTTTCTCCTTTTTGGCAAGCTTAGCCAGATGTTGAAGTGAAGAAATCAGGTTGTCGACGAGAAATTTGTACCTCCCAGGCGCCTGCCTATCTTGATAAGAGATAGTATCAAAGTGACCTCCTATCCCTTTAGCCCCGAGTTCAGCAGCTAGATGAATAGCTTCCTTGCACCAGCGCATTCCATCCTCTCTGATTCTCTCATCTGGATGGGATATAAGATTAACACAATGGGTCATCTCACCCGTAAAATAGCTGTGGATAATGATATCTTCCTTTTCTGCCAACACTCTAATTTCTGAGGCAACCTGAGACCTGGTAGGTTCCGAAATATAAAGCGGATCCAGAAAATCTGAATCGAACTCTACGTACTTCAAACCTAATTTGTTCTTGACAATATCCAGCCACGCCTCGGCCTCGGGCCACCTTTTCTTTGCAAAAGAAAGGTCAACCCCTAACTTCAGACCGTGTCGAGTAGACATCTGCGAATACCTCCTTTAGGCATGCTTTGTATTCCCTATTTCTCTCCCCTTTCGGCATGGAGAGTGTCGCAATATCTCGACCATACCTTATTTCCAGCTCCCGCCTCGTTAAACGCAACGTGCCGACCTACCGGTTGCGAGTTAAACTACCTTACTTTTATTAAATGCTTTTATTAATCCGTAGGTCAGCTCAAAAGCTGCCCAATTACCTCTGGTTAGATTCAGGATGTCCTCGAAAGTCTCATTTTCCTTGGAAGAAAGCTCAAAGATAACGGGATTAGAATAACAAATTTCGTGCAAACCAGCGATTACTTCTATCCAATTAATATTCCCGATGCCCGGAGGGCGATGGAGATCGTTATTCTCATTTACTCCTTCCGTGAGCAGACCAAAATTATCATTGAAATGAGTCTCTACTAGAAGAGTTCCTGCTTCCAAGATAGCCTGGTAAAGAGAAATACCACATATGTTAGCATGACCAGTATCCAAACAGATTCCTATGTTGGGTTCGTTAACTAATTCAATGATGTGCCGAAGATGAGTTATAGTATGAGCATAGCCCTGTCCACTACAAGACCACAGGGAATCAACACATGGTACATTCTCGATTGCCAGAGTAATTTCATATTGGGCAGCATACTGGCAAAGAGTCTTTAGAACCTCCGCATTCATCCGGTCAGATTGATCCAATCCAATCCTATCAATGACCTCTTTGTGGCTAACACCCATAATTCTCTTTATGGCTCCAATGTGGGTAGTAAGACGAGTTACTTCCAAGAGCGAAGATCGACCAATCATTTCTTGTTTTTCTTTAATTACCTCGTTCAGCGATTTCTTTGAAGAATAAGGAAGAGCGTTGCCAGTCAAATGAGCGGAAAATAATTCAATACCGCAATCTTTAGATGACTTTGCTACTTCTAAAAAAGCCTTGTCGGTCTTCTTGGCAAAAATATCTTCGTTTAGATAAGCATATTTAAATCCAGCAATTGCCATTTTTCTTAAGTTTTCCTGACAATTCTCAAAAGATGTGTTAATTCCAATATTCTTATTGATCATTATCAAACTCCTTTTTGTGATTGACCTGTCTTTCTCCGTCCTATCCTAAAGCAATAGTAATCCTGGAAAATTCTTCAAATCTCTCCCGCGACAGCTCCCTTTTTCGGCTACAACCCAAGATAATACATGGCGCACCTCCCGAAAGAAATGTTTGTTATCAGTATGCCAATTCCTCAGGAGTTACACAACTTATGTCATACTATCTAACAGCTCAGCTTTCAGGATACTATGCCATTTTTCAAAATCTTCCTTCGCCCTGCCCTTAAAGAAAAGGGATGGAACTGTATCTTTTTCCTCGGCAACATAATACCATTCCATGCTATTCAAGAACTCAGGCATTTCTTTCCCCTCCCATAGCGGTAAACCGAGCCCTTCCCCGACCCAGGCTCTGACAGAATATCCATCGGCCAGGAATTTTCTTGGCTAGCATCTTCTGGCCAAGCCTGAGAACTCATTCTCTCATGGAACTACTGCTACTCTGTGGGACTGTCCACTTGATGCTAGTGCAAATGCTTGATCTACCTGCTGCAAATTGAAGCGATGAGTAACCAGCTTGCCAAATGGATATTTTCTATGAGTTCTGGCAACAAAACACAACCCTTGGGCTAAATGATGGGCATGATAATTGTGAATCCCCTTTATGGTTATCATCTTAGTGGTAATCACATAGCCATCAAGCGTAAAGATGGCCTTGGGAAAGGTCGTGCCCACGAGTACGTACCTTCCCCCAATACGCAGCATCTCTATCCCCTGAGGAATTACCTGCGAACTGCCGGAAACATCAATAACCACATCAATACCGTACCCACAGGTTATATCTTTATTTATCCGGGAAAGAATTTCAGCAGGTTCTTTTTGAGTGACATTGATCACCTCATCAGCACCAAATTCCTTGGCGATTTCCAACCTATTTTGGTTTTTGTCGAGCGCGATTATCTTTCCTGCACCTTTTTCCCGAAGTAGCGCAACCGCACTAATCCCCAGCATGCCTACTCCCTCAATCACCACATTATCACCCAGTTCAACCCCAATAGTCTCCACACTATTCATCACCGTGCCCATTGCGCAATTAAGTGGAGCAGCCTCTTCATCTGAGAGTTCATCAGGGATTTTGAAAATTGCTGTTCCTGGTCTAAGGTAAATGTATTCAGCTAGTCCGCCGTTCAAATAGGGAGGGTGCTGGCAGCTTTCATGTCCATATTTGTAAAGGGAAAGGCATTTTTGAGGAAGTCTCTTCATTGCACAGTAATAACATCTTCCACAGCTCGCCATTATGGTCCAGGTGATACGGTCACCGATAGATAAGGGGTTTCCCAAAGTGTCCTGGGTAATGTCTTTGTCCATTTCTTTTATTTCCCCAACAATTTCATGTCCCAAGATTATAGGTAAAGGAGCATCTCGCTTTCCTTGCCAAGTATTCACGTCTGAACCACAGATAGTTGACATTCTCACTTTAACTAAAATACCGCCTGCTTCAATCTCCGGCAGAGGAAACTCCTGGATTTTGAATGGTTTCCCTGGACCTAGAAAAACAGCTGCCTTGGCTTTCATCATGACCTCTTCCTCCTTATCCTCACCTACATTGTGATCGGCAGAACTTAAGAAAATTCACTTTCTATCAACTCAGGTAAATCAGCCACACTTGGAATGACGTGGGTATGCCAATATCTTCCCCAATCTTCTACCGAGCGAGGTCCACTGAGTACTCCTACGATCCCTCGAACCCCGGCATTATGACCTTCGAGCATATCTGCCGGGGTGTCACCAATTTTTATTACTTGGTGAACACCTTGAATATCCAATTGAGTCATGGCGTAAAAAATCATAAATGGAGCAGGCCGACCAATTTGCCCGGGGATATGCTCCACGTCCACGGCGAGATCAACCAATCCATTCTTTACCCATCCCAGTCCCTCCATGATAGCCTCTACAACCGGTCGATGAAAACCCGTATCGGTGGCAACTTTTATCCCTTTTCTGTGGCACCAACGGAAGGTTTCCTCCGCACCTGGAACTGCCTCAAGCCTCTTCCTATAGTGATCGATCATTAACTGTTGATATGTCTTGAAAACTTCCATTGCTGGTTTTAGAGTATCTGGATTCCTAATTCGCTCAAAGTCTTTAATATCGATTTTTTTTCCCTGCGCCCGAGCTATCAAGAACTGGTACAAGTGGATCTTGTTGGTTCCCATGTGCAGGAGTATTTCTTCAGGAGTTGTCTTGAGATTGAACTTCTGTGCTGCCTCATAAAGACAATCTCTCACCCCCGTGTCATCACGGACTGTGGTCCCGGAAAGGTCGAACATAATCATATTAATCCCAGTCATTTTGTCCCCTCCTCACTTAGCTTATCTTTGGCTCTTCCTTTTAACCAAGATGCTTCTTGTCTTTCTATAGCCAACCGCCTGGTCACGAAGTCAACCATTTTTCGTGTCGCATCAGGAAACTTTTCGGTCGCTGCCAGTAAAGCTGGATGAGTATTAAACTCATCCAGCAAAAGGTTCTTTTCCCATCAACCGGAGGGCCAATACGCATGGAAAAGATCTCCTGACTCTCCGTAGCGTCCCGCCATGTGGGTCATGATAGACCTGCACCTGCAGACAGCAACCCCATTTCCCCGTGCAATCTCGGGTCCTTCCTTGACACCATTAGCATTATAGCTAGGAATCAAAGCAAAGTCAAGGCAGAGTGCTATTAGTGGCTATCCGTCCAAATCCTATTAGCCCAAGATCTGCACTAGTGAAATGTGCGATCGGTAGAGCCGCCTTTGCGTTCCATATACCTCGGCGTACGAGGAAATAGAGCATGTTGGAATCCCCTCATACCTTACTCCAGCCCAGTTAGCGATGAAGGACGCCTGCCCGTAGCAGGCTGTTCAGAAAAGAGAAGTAAACTCATCTACACTAAGGCTAGCAACAAGAAGAGAGAATACTATTACTCAAATCTCAGTATTTGTTAATCTGGGTTTGAGGAAGCTGGCAATGGGGAGCCATGATTTGCCTGTCAATGCAAAGTAATTATGTCACCCTTTCTGCAAAATAGAAATGTCATGCCTCCACCAGTAAAGCTTCCTTTCGAGAAGGAAGGTATAATTGTTCATCTTCTACAGGACCAATAGGCTTGG
>SDBT01007122.1_pt1 | contig 18456 bp, 17 predicted proteins | sample 2277101 | NCBI WGS metagenome assembly SDBT01 (sample SAMN10404973, study PRJNA504765) | marine sediment metagenome | isolation source: marine sediment core GS10_PC15, 103 cmbsf | place: Arctic Ocean: Southern Knipovich Ridge | collected 2010
CTCGTCCTTCCGGCTGCGAGCTCCGTCCGGCGGGTGCGCTCTCGTCTTCTACGATGCCGGTTTGGAAGTAGCATTCGACTGGTACGAGATCGAGACCGATTTGGAGATTGCCTTCGACGACGAAGGATTCGACGAGCTCGTCGTCGAGTTCTCGGATCTCAACCTCGCACAGATTCCCTGGTTCACGTTCGATCTCGAGATCACGCGAACTCTGGTAAACACAACGGTGAAACTCTCTCCAAACGTTGTCCTGGAAAGCTCTTTGTGCGCAGGCACTCTCGAGCTCGAATTCGATGGAAGCTTCCCGAACGAACCGAACTTGCTGCCCATCTCAATTGACGAAGCCTCCCTGACTTGGGAGATCGAGGAATGGGTAATCGAGGCCAATGTGTACTTCAATCCAAATGACTGGATTGACGATGTGTACTGGCTTGAAGTCGAGACGGAGGGGACATTCGATCTCGACACCTACGGCGAGGTGTCCTTGGCCCTCGTGCTCTTCTGGACCGAAACCGTGCTCGGCCGAGCATGCACCGTGCTCACCTATGAGCCTGTTGAGATGTTCTCGATCGCCATTGATTGGGACATCCATCTCGATGACGAGCAGCTGGACAGACTTGCGTTGGAGCTACAGACTGAGTGGTAGAATGTGTTATGGCCAGATTGCCGAATGATTCGTTGACTTGTCATGCAGCATGTTACGCAGTAGAGTGTAGCCAATATTGGCTATAGCCAGATTTGGCTACAGGAGGCGGTCATGTCGAATCCAGCATTCAAGGTCGGTGGAATTGTTGAGCCTCCGTACTTCGTCGGACGGGACAAGGATCTGGACGTGCTGCTCCAAAGCGTCTCTGGCTTGTCGCAAAATGTCCTTCTTCTTGCCCCTCGCCGTTTTGGGAAATCATCGTTGCTTCACAATCTCAAGCTGCAACTCGACACACGAGATGATTTGCTAATTCCATCCGTCAATTGCCTCGAAATAACGAGTTACAGCGATTTCCATCGTGCAACGGTGTCAGCCCTGTTGGCTGAATTCGAACGCAAGCGCCGCGTCAAGGGATTCCTTGAATCCTTCCGCATCAGTATGAAAGAGAAAATTCTCACGGCAGTTCGACATGTTGAGGAAATCGGTGGTAGCGTTGGCGAACTTGGGAAGGCCTATCTCAAGTTCCGCGAATCTGAGATTGACGAATTGGGGCTTCTTCGAGAGGCATTTCAATTCTTCCGAGCCTTCTCCGAGGAGAACCAAGTTCAAATCATCTTCCTCATGGATGAGTTCCAGGAGATCGCGTCGTTCAACGGTGCTCTGTTCAGGCTTCTGAAGAAGGAATTGGATGAAAATGCGAACACCAAGTATCTGTTCTCCGGGTCCTCCATCCGTATGCTTTCAACAATCTTCCTGAGCGAGGATGCCCCTCTCTACCTCATGGCAAGTCGATATCGGATGCAGTCTTTAGATGAAGTCACTGTATCCAGCTTCGTCACACGCCGCTTCGCAGTTGCCGGATTCCACGCCACCCCGGAAGCTGCCACGCTGCTCCACGCGCTAACTGGAGGAATTCCGTTCTACGTCCAGAAGCTTGGCTTTCTATCAGCACAGCATGCGCAGTTCGCGCACCTGAAGGAAGTGGATTCGGAGGTTGTTCAGTCTGCGTTCTCGGACATGCTCCAAGAACTAGGAAGCGAGTTCGAAGCACGGTGGGCTGCCAGACTCACACCGCAGCAGCGACAGATCGCAAAGGCTCTCGCGCAACTTGGTCACGGTAGCGTGACAGGTATCGCTCAGCAAATGGGCGCAAGCCGAACGGATATTTCGTCGTCCTTGCGACGATTGCGTGACATGATGGTGGTAACTGCTGATGAGACATCGGGCTACTCGCTTACAGATGTTGTATTCAACGCGTGGCTGCAGTTCGAGTAGCCAGATTTGGCTATAGCCAGATTTGGCTATAGCCAGATTTGGCTACGCCTCATGCAGTATCCAGACCCCCCCAGGAATTCATTGCAGCCATAGAGGGCAGGAACATCCGGATTCAGGGCATCGGTTTCAAGAAATCGAACAAGTGCCAGCGACACAAGATCTTATGATGCAAGATCCGACCCTGGCACCTGGGTCGGAGTGCGCGATAGACGCCCCCTACAATGACCGGAAGACAAGGAGGCTCGACGTGGCAACGGCTCAGCTGAACGGTGTCGACATCTACTTCGAGGTCCACGGGGATGGCCCGCCTCTTGTGCTCGTCGCGGGGCTCGCTTCCGATTCGCAGAGCTGGCTTCCCGTGGTCCCTCCCCTTGCCGAGCGTTTTGCCGTCATCACCTACGACAACCGTGGCGTCGGGCGGACGGCGCCGCAAGATGCCGACATCAGCATGACGCTCTTGACCGACGATTGCGCCGCGCTGATCGAGCACCTCGGGTATTCGAAGGTCGTTCTGTTGGGCCATTCGATGGGCGAGTTCATCGCCCAGCAGTTCGCCGCGCGGTATCCCGACCGGGTCGACCGCTTGATCCTCGTCGGAACGGCGCTCGAGAACACCGCCCGTAACTGCGCGCTGTTCCTCGATATGGCGCGATCTCTCAAGTCCGGAGCCGATCCCGAAGCGTGGTTCCGCGAGTTCTTCGGCTGGATCTTCACGACGCGGTTCTTGCAGGACGAGGCGACGGTCGCCGAGGCCCTCCTCATCGCCGTCGAGTATCCATATCCACAAACCCCGGCGCAGTTCCGACGGCAGGTCGAGTCCGTAGCGGAGTTCGTCGGCGTCAACGCAAGCCGGATCAAGGCGAAGACGTTGGTCATGACCGGATCCGAAGATCTCCTCTTCCCGTCCCAGCAAGGACACGCCTTGGCGGAGGAACTCCCTAATGCGGAGTTCCTGCTCGTTCCCGATGCTGCTCACTCGATCCACATGGAGGTCCCCGGTGCGTTCGTCGACGCGGTACTGCAGTTCTTGGAAGGTTAGTATGTCCAGTACCGTAATTGGTTGACACGTTAGACCTCCTGTAAACAGATCGACGGGAGGAGACACTCCTGACCATGAAGGACATGAAGAGCTCGAAGGAAGCTCTTGTCTTCACGTCCAAGTGTGGGATGGGGTCATCTTCATGGACTTCGTGTTCTTCATGGTAAGTGCTGTTGCCTCTTGACGTAGAACGTAGAACGTAGAACATCGAACGTAGCACCTGTTTCACGCGCAGCTAACCGCTGACCGCTGAAAGCTTCTCACCATTCACGACTTGCCATTTACGACCTACCGTTTTCACTTCACGTCTCTCTGCCTCCTGTAAACAGTACTGTGAGACTGAACAAGCTAGTAGCTCAGGAACAGTCTCAGTACGAGGCGGACCGCATGCCAACCTGCGAGGACGCATTTGCATCCGCACGCATTGTCCTGAGACGATAGGGCAACGGATCATTCTTATCTTGCCCTACGAATGCAAGAGAGGGATCGGAAAGGGGTTGTGTATGACAACCGAGATCAAGGTCAAACAGGTTGAGCCGCTTCACGTGCTCACGGCCCGCAAGCAACTGGTCGATCAAGACGACGTCGTACGAGCACTGGTCGATCTGCTGCCTAGCGTCGCCGACGTCATCGCCGGTCCTCCAATGGCGCTCGAGCTCGGTTTCCCTCGCGACGGGAGAACGGATTTCGACCTCGCGTTCCCGATTGACACGCTATTGACGCAAGACGGTTTCGTCACCAAGACACTCCCGCCGCTGCCAATGTTCTCGATCACCCATGTCGGATCGCTCACAAGGGGTCCCGAAGGATCGAACCTCGCCGACACCTGGAAGCACTTCGTCGAGTTCGTCCGGGAAGGTTCGATTCTTGTCGGAGACGACCCTCAGCGCTTCATCTACCACGATGGGCTAGAGTCCGCCAGCAGCAAAGACGAGCGATTCGTGCTGGAGATCCAGTATTCGTATCACCTGCCGATGTGGCTCGACGCACTTGAAGAGGGAGTTACCCAGCGTGCCGACGCCGAGGCCGCGCGGCGCGTTATGGAGGGAAGTAAGGATTTGGTCGAGGCGCTGGACGGGCGCCGTGCAGCGGAATGGGTTCAAGACGCTGTTGAGCGCCTTGATCGCGAAGTCCCAGACGATCGTGATCGCGCGTGCATTCTCAATGCGTGTGCGCACCACCACATTGTGCAAAGCGGCAACTTACTGAGAGAGGCATGGGAAGACACGGAGCACGATCTCCGTCGGCTGATACAGAAAATCACCGACGAGCCGTTCCTCGGGAGCAAGTATTGGATCGACGAGAGTGGCCCCGAGCCGTTTCTCTACATCGAGCGGCGGCCCGCCCGCCAAGAAGCGTACGACCGGGCAACGGATCCGGCTGAGAAGCGATACCAGGCTTGCTTCTGCCCGCTTGTTCGCGACGCAATCCGCAGCGGGACGCCGGTGTCTCGAACCTTCTGTCACTGCTCGGGCGGATGGTACGTGCAGGAGTGGGAGATCGTGTTTGGGCTCAAGCCGGAGGTGCAACTTGTGCGAACGATGCTCGAAGGCGAGGCCGCCTGACTGTTCGCGGTGAAGATCCCGTCAGGATTCCTTAAGAGCGCATGACGTAAGGGTTCACCGGCTACTCATCAACGAAGATCGAACCAGGAGTTGAATGATTCGAAGGTCAACTCCAAGCGGCTTGGCCACCGCTGAGTCGCCACCGTCCCTCCGTATAAAGTACAATGGTAGACCTCTTACCCTCATTGGCCGTCTTGACCACCCACACAAGTGAGGATCGAAGAGACAACTTGCATTGCGTCCCCGGAATTTTCAGTAGCATTACGGTGGTCAATACTGTCCTGCACCCCGATGACCCATACAGTCAGTACTGAGGAGCACAATAGATAGTGGCCATCCGTGAGGAGGCGACGTTGAGCATTGCGGGTCTGCCTCCACGGTCGGGATGCTTGACGCAGGTGCGTACATCCCGTAGATTCTCGTAACGTTCAAACACTTCTGGTCAGACAGCCAATAACGAGAGGAGAGTGGAATGGGAACGGAAAACGCTGTTTGCCCATACTGCGGGGAGGTTGTCCTTGTGACAGTTCCCAGCGGGCACAGGCTGTGGAGCATTGTTCAGAACCCGGAGTACGATGCTGCTCACAACGAAGATGACAAGCGACTGAGCACTCAATGGTCTCGATGCCCTCACTGCAATCGCTCATTCGGCGCAGTAACGAGGGATAGTGGATCATGAGGTAGCCGGATGATCTCAATGCCAGTTTGAGGAAGGGTAGCTCAAGATGCCCCGTGAGAACCTGACTCACCCACGAGGCCTAGCGATCAGAGACTCAATTAGATCGTATACGGCGGGCAGAAGAACGCCTTTGCTGGATTGAATCTCTGTGACGGAGTAACTGCGGGCGAGTTGTTCGAGAGCAAGGCCGGTAGCCAGTTTGCTGTGCCTCCATAATCTCAGAGAACCTGGGAATCGAAGAAGCAATGCTCGGATCAGCTCGTCCAATATTTCTTTCCCTTGCTCAGTCTTCGCTTCAATCTCCAGCTCATGTCGCGTAAGACCGCCGATAGAGAGTCTGTAGGTGACTGTATCTACGGAGATTTCCGCCAACCGGTTATTGGATCCTTGAGCGGTGACTGTAAAGTTCTGGCGCTTCGTAGTTCGGTCCTGCAGAATCTCGAGTCCCATGCCCCTTAGTACTGTCACTGGCTGCATCAAACCTGAGCCGAGCTTTGTGGAGGCGGAGAGGACCCCTTGCGCCTTCAAGGCCCCAGCAATTGCCCCCAAGGTATCTGGCGACCACACATCTTCGATCTCCAAGCGCGCAGTTGAATACGCCCCAACTCGTTTCCCCTTTCCCTTGAGAGCGAGCAATACGCGTCCATCGCATGACCTGAGTCGCAAGGCGTAGCTGCGGTTGCCCAGTGAAGCATCCTGTGTGTCGAAGTACTGATCGTGAATCGTGTACCTATCTTCAAGGCTCAACTCGAATGAGCCAATACATCCATCAGCGACTAGTGCTTTGGTGATGCCATCAGGGAAGTCTGAGACTATGGCTAGTGTTGCCTCAGTCTCCGTTGGGACTCTCATCTTCAGGACCTATCCTTTTCTCTGCTTTCACGTACTGCCGCCTTGAGAGCTCCATCTGTCCCACCCAAAGGCAAATCGCCACGATGAGTGCCGAGAGAAAAGGCCAGGCTATTGCCCAAGTGCAGTTCGGGGCGGGCGAAGCTTGAAATGCTGCGTTCAAGACGACCAATGCTGCAAGTGCGCCTCCTAACAGGCTATTGACAAGGGAGACCACTTGGAGCAGCCCCCCCGTTCCGAAGGAGAGACAGCTGATTGGTCCGCCAATTTGACTGGTTCTCGTTGGCTCGTCCTGGCGTATGGCAGTGAACATATACTCCTCCCACTCGGGGTGCATGCTTGCGAAGTAGCACCGGATTCGATCTGTACCTCGCAGGTATTCGTGGCTCTTGATGTTCCGGCGGATGATCCGCTTTCTTACGAGAAGACCGAATATTAGAAGCATTGCCAGTGCCGCGATCGCCACTGCTCCTGTGATGCGGTCTAGCAGGACAACTGCTCCTAGCACCGCGGTTGTGAGCGTTATGAAGAACTCTACTCTCTTTTCGCCCAATTCTTCAGTGTGTCTGAACGAACTGAGCAGCTCATTGAACTCGGCAATTAGGAAGTCCCCCGCTACTGTGCTGTCCTCGCATCCATCACGGTAATCACTCGCCTTGCTCATGTATCTGGTACCTCCGATGCCTTGGATTGCTCAACCCCTCTTTCAGCGCTTAGACTGCAGGATTACTCAATCTTAACAGCACTACATCATACACACGTTCGCATTGAGTACCGAATGCGAAGTAAGGCCACACGCTCAGTATTGCGAGAACTGAGTGATTTCGGGAGAAGCCGAGGATGTTACAGGGAACAATTGGGTTTGGAATTCATCGCAGTGAGCCACCGTGGAGGGAACAGGGGCAGTGCGCACGCAGTGCCTGCGACAATGTTGTGACAATCTTATGACAATCAACGTCTAGTCTCACTCTGGTAGCAAGTGTAGCATTTGGCCATGGTCACGCGAGTGACTCGATTGGGAGGGGATTATGAAACGGAAGACCACAGTATGGACAGTTGTTGTAATCGTCGCTGCTATAGGATTAGCGTTCGGACTCTATTTCGGTCTCAGGCCGAATGAACAGGAAACGTTAACGATCTCTACCAACACGTACCCCGCCGGAGGAATCATCTACGTTGCCGAAGAGAGAGGCTACTTCGAGGACGAAGGGTTCAATGTCGACATCAAGATCATCGATGACTGGAGAGCGCGCAGCGCAGCCTATCAGGGCGGCGAAATAGACATCATGCTCAGCACAGTGGACGCCTTCGCATTTGAATCAGCCGAGCTGAGGCCCGGCAAGATTCTGATGACACCCAGCTACTCAGACGGGGCAGATGGCGTGGTCGCCACAGCCGAGATACAGTCGGTCACTGATCTGGCTGGCAAGAGAGTCGCCTTCGCGGAAGCGACGCCTTCACACTACTATCTCGCGCATGTTCTTGAAACAGCTGGAATGTCGATGGATGACATCGTTCAAGTTACAGTCGATGACGCCAGTCTGGCCGGGCAGGCTTTCCTTTCAGGACAGGTCGACGCCGCTGTTACCTGGGAGCCTTTCGTATCCATGGCCTCTGAGCTTCCCGGTGGGCATATCATCGCTACGACGCTTGGTGAAGAACCCGTACTCATCGATGTCTTCGTAGCGAGCGATATTGCATTCGAGACCAAACGTGACGCAGTCAATGGGTTCGTCCGAGCTTGCCTAAAGGCTATCGATGATGTGATTGCTGAGCCTGCCAGCACGTATACCACGATCGCCAACGGTCTGAGTCTTCCGCTTGAAGACACCGAAGCGATGATCTCGGTTCTGGCAATCCAGGATGCCGATGGGAATCGCGAGATGTTTGGTGTTGGTAGCAGTGGCGCTTCCATGGTTGAGGAGAGATTTGACACGGCTAGTCAGGTTTGGGTAGATGGTGGTATTGTCGAGCAGCCCGTCTCCAGCCCGAGCGTACTTGCTGAGGATCTCTACAGAGACCTGTTCCGCTAGAGGCCTGCCTAAGCACCTGACGTGTGAAGGGAGCAACAATTGACCGCAATCAGTTCAATCGGCCTCGCGATAGGTCTTGTGCTCCCTGGAATACTCATCTTCGGAATCGTGTGGGACGTCGGACTTGACCGGAGCAGAATCTTTGGGATCCGGAAGAAACTGAAAGGGCGTCAGCGCCGCGTTATTACGGCGCTGACGTTTGTCTGGATTGCCGCCCTCTGGTGTTGGATATCCTATTCGGGCATCGTGAACCCAAAAATCCTTCCGCCGCCGAGCTCTGTGGCCAGCGCTTTGGCGAGACTCTTCTCAAGTGGTAGCATCTTCTCCGACTTGGGCGTCAGCCTCCTAAGACTTCTGGCAGGTTTTTCATTGGCTGCGCTGCTGGGGACCATCCTTGGACTAGTAGCAGGAAGCTTCCCCACGATGCATGCGATTGTCATGCCTCCCAATTCGTTCATTCGATATGTTCCAGCCACAGCTCTTATTGGTCTCTTCTTCCTCTGGTTCGGTCTCGGGGAGGCAACTAAGATCGTACTCATCTTCTCGGGGGTCTTCTTCTTTCTGCTACAGAGAATTGCTGACTCAGCAAAGGCAGTTCCGGACGAACTCCTTCAGGTCGCGTACACATTGGGAGCTCGACGAGGACAAGTCTTCTGGCGGGTGATTTTGCGCCACTCGTTTCCAGTAATCGTGATTTCCTTGCGAATTGAGATGGCGGCAGCATGGATCTTCTTGATCATCGGAGAGATGATGGCATCTAGCAACGGGCTAGGTAATCTGATTTCAGTCGCATGGAGATATGCGAACCCAGATGACATGTTCGCGGTTCTAGTTGTGATTGGCATCGCTGGACTCTGTATTGATATGGCATTCGATGGTCTCTATCGCGTTCTTTTCCCGTACCTTCGGCGTGAGGAGTGAGCTTAAGTGGCACTACTTGAACTGATCGGAGTATCAAAGACATATTCGGGCGGAATCGAAGCTGTGCGAAATTGCAGCTTGTCCGTCGATGACGGCGCATTCCTGAGCATCCTTGGGCCATCGGGTTGTGGCAAGACCACCCTGCTGAAACTTGTTGCCGGTCTCATCAAGCAAACTGAGGGAAGCATTCTCATGGATGGCGCGGAGATCACTGGGCCAGGCCCAGACAGAGGAGTTGTGTTTCAGGAGTACACTTCCTTCCCATGGTTGTCGGTTCGAGAGAACGTCGCATTCGGTCTCCGTTTGCAGGAGAACTGGTCAGAAAAGGACATCGCCAAGAAGGTTGATGCCCTACTTGACGAGGTAGAACTAGAGGAATTCTCACACACCTACCCGGGCTTTTTGTCTGGGGGCCAACAGCAACGGGTGGCGCTTGCGCGCTCGCTTGCGGTCAAGCCACGAGTGCTACTCCTAGATGAACCATTCGGTGCTCTCGATGCGCAGACCCGCAATAGCATGCAAACCCTTATCAGAAAGCTCTGGAATGACCTTGATCAGACAATGCTGTTCATTACTCACGACATCGAAGAGGCAGTGTTCCTGGGCCAAGAAGTCCTTGTATCTTTGACCAGGCCGTTCGTGATTCGAGAGCAGATTCTTGTGGATTTACCCGAGCTGCGGTCGCACCACATGAAGCTATCTGATGAATTCGCTACGTTTGAGCGGGATATTGCGAGGGCATTGAGAAGGAGCATACAGCACAAGAATCGTGACTCGCCGGCTGCTCTCGATATGCCCTAGCAGGATTCCGCGGGCTGCTGCGTTGCGAGGTGATGTGGGGCAATGAAGCCTGCGATGCCGAATCTCACTACGTGAATCCCTCGCCTGCGCCCTGCTCAAGCGCTCTTGGCTATTGCCTGAGTGAATACATCGAACAAACCTACACACCTAACTTTGCGCCTGTGTCCTTCCATAACCCCTGACAACTTGACATGTCTTACTGCTATTGGCTATATTGTCTGGCATAAGGTTCTCGCCTGGTGTCTTGATCGGAGATCAATGGAGAATTGTCAGATCGAATGTTCGCGTTTATCAGCAAGCGCAGAAACCGCCTTCGGCACATTGCTGTCGCTGCTTGGCGATATTAGACCAGAGCTGCGCTTTCCGCTTGATTCAGCTGCGATTAGGCCCTTGCTCGATTCGCTCCTAGAACGCCTTGGAGCCTATCTTCTCACTCAGTACGTAGGAATGACGATTAGCGCCGGGACCTCATTCCCCCCCTCGGCAAATGCGAAGTTCATTGTCGGGCGAAGATCCCAATTCAAGAAGTCGGCAATGGGACAACGGCAAGATCACTCGGGCGACGAATCCTCGGGCGACGAATCCTCGGACGTCATAGAAGTATCGCCACCGCAATTCGATCCGTTCATGAATTCCATCGCACTACTTGAGGCATTTAACCATGCCAGAGGGCTCGAAGCCCCAGACCTCAACATTGCATGCGTATCCTTCCGGGTTAAGAAAGGGGTCAGATTCAACCCGCAAGACAATAGGACAATCTGGTTCAAGCTCTCGGAGATTGAAGGCACATCATCCCTTGAGACCCTCAAGACTCGCTTGAAGAATCATACAGGGGCAGCAGGGAGTATCAGTTTCTTCGTTGCTCTTGGGCAAACCAAGGATAAATCTTCTATAGACAAATGGTGTCCAGCAAACTGCTGTATCCGAGAGCTGATTCTTGGTGCTATGAGTGTTACTGCGGACTCCGCTCGCAAACACTTCGCTGTCATGAGGGAGGACATCCAAAGGGATAATGACATAGAAGAGGCTGCAATGCATGGACAAATGGTTCATCTCACCAAGGAGACCGTGGCTCGAGCCGTTTCCGGAGTGGCTACACGCGTCGCCATGCATGAGCACAAGAGCGGGAAGCGCGGTTCAGTAGTTATCTTCGTCTCTTTTCCTACAAGAGCGGATATCCTCATCGGCCGCAATGCGTTTGTGGGGATGTGCATACCTGGCTGGATGGAAAGCCTTTCAATACTGGATCGCGGGGAAAGAGTTATCGATTCAACCATCGGAGAGACACTCGGCCATGCGTGGCGCGGAGAAAGCTCTGTCAAGGATCTCCCGATCAAAGTTTACCAATTTGAGACGCTTGATGATATAGTCGACTGGGAAATTGGTTTGGAGAAGTGGATAAAAGACGAACCTGAACTCAGGCTCATGTGGCTTATGCCATACATTGTGAGGGAAGCACTGATCAACTCCGAACAGCGTATTCTTCACGATGCTTCTGAGTCTGTTCTCTTGTTCCGTGGACGAACCGAGATTCAACAGGAATTGGGAAGAACACGACGGAATAGCCGTCACCGCCCTATCAAGCTGCGTGATGCCCTCACCTTGGAAGAGCAGGATGTCCCCAGTGACTCAGTTGACAAGGGTCGCCGAGTTGTCCAAGTAAATATGCTCTATATCTTAAGCGATAGTCTACATGACCTCAGTTCCTGCGATCCGTTCTTGTTACAGTGCCTACTCCAACTGGAGATCACTCATGAAGCATTGATTGAGTCGAGACGATCGGAAGCCTCAAGACTATCTTCTGCTTCTGTCTTCTCAAGTTCACTCGGTATTGTTGGGCGAGTGCTCCAGTCAATCAAGTACCTGAACGATGATCGATGGGATATCGAACCGGATGTTGCGTTCAGGAATCTGCTCGCTGAGCAGCAGAGGCTATTCCGCTTGGCCTCAGATGCTTTGATCCCCGGCAATTCAAGGAGCTCTGGCGGAGCTGTTCGATTAGAAATGCTTCTTAATACGGCATTTCGGTGTGCTTTGCTCTCAAGTTTTTCCTCAGAAGACCTCCCAAGCATCAATTGCTTGGATCCCACGACTACAATGGAACTAAAGATGCTAAGAGAGGTAGTCCTGAATCCCTCCTGGCAGGCAAGTCGTACGACAGATCTACTTGGCCTATGCATAACGGTTCCAGCAATCGATGACTCGGTCGAAGTGTCTCCGATGGCCGCGGGACTGGTATTTGGTGCTTTGCATGAGCTTCTCCTGAATGCGCTGAATTTCGCGAGTGAAGCTGTACAGCAGAACGATGGAGACCGTGATGGGCACTACGTAGTTATCGACCTGAAACATGATTGGCCAACACAGGATGATCTCGTAATCGAGATCAAGAATACATGCGTGAAAGCAGAGACCCCTGAGAGCTACTGGTCACCAAAGGGGGCTGATTCCTCGGTAGGGCGTGGAGGCAGACTCGCTGGCGAGTTCCTACGGGCTCTTAATTCCGCAACAGCGATAAAGCCAATCAAGCCTGAAACTGAAGACACACGCGTACCGCACACGTGGAAGGTTAGGATGGTGTTGCCTTCACAGCATCTTGTAGAACAGAAGTCACGATCTTGAGCTCCAGCGGGCACGGAGACAAGTTACGCATTCTAACGGTACGAGGAGCCGAGACACATCAGTTGCTCCTAGAGCTTCTTCTTGCAGGAGTGTTCGACTTCAGACTGTCGACTCTGCATGCTTCTCAGGCGACAAGGCTAGGAGTATTCTTGAGGGCCCGACAAGATGAGTTTGGTTTAGCCGTACCTCAAGATCAGGATGATCGAGAACTCCTGGGATCTCTAGTACCAGGCATGAAAAGAGGGCCAGCCGCCACGATAGGAGAACTACTGAAGCCAGACCTCAGAAGACAGACTTACAACTCTCTGGCGATCCTCTTGGATTCCTGTGTTCGGGCCCAAACGGAGTCGGTCGGTTGCTCCATCCAAATCGTCGACGGCATCTTTGGAGCCTATCAAATGCTAGGAAGCTTAGATGAGCATCCTCACATAGCGTTACTAAACCTAAGCATGTCAGCTGACCTCTCAAGTCCAAAATCACCCCGTTTTCTTGCTGACCTTGGCCCGGATGCTGAACGCGCGCTTCACGAAGGCGGGAGTGAATACTGGCGTAAGGTCACCAAAGTGGGAGGGCTCTATCTCTGGGCTGCTCTAGCATCCCAGGCACCCGACTGCTCGATGATGCTGTATACAACCGCTCGACAGATCCCTTCGGAATTGCAGCCGTTCTTGCTTGTCCACTCGCCACTTCGGTTGTTCTCTTGGGGATCCGTCTTCAACAATGAGTTTTGCGAAGCAATTCTGAGCACTGTGAAGGCGCGCCTTCGCAGACCGCTTGAGAACGCTCCAGACAAGGTTGTTGAGTTGATACGACTCGCAAATCGACTCAATGCAGCTATGGAAGGACTCGGAGATCACGATACGATCTCACCCTTGATCGATCTGTGGCGTGAGTCGGTAGTGTCGGGTTGGAAGTTTCAAGATCTGTTTGTTCCGTGGTTTGTAAGACTGGAGCGAGGCGAAATGGTGTATGAGACACTCTCAGATTGGCTGAGAGACATTCAGGAGCTTGGGCTAATCCAGACAGATCTTGAAGATCTTTACGACACGTTGATGAGCCAGGAATTTGGCAACATCGCTCATCCATCGCGCTTCATCTACTTGATTGATAGATTCAATGACGGCGATCTTACCGCATCCGAAACCGCAGAGTGTCGACAAGCACAAGCGTTCTTCACAAGCGGTATTGGCGCCTTCCAGCGAGTCGGAAATCTTCTTCAGTTAGAGCGCACGAGGTTCGAGCTCTGGTCCAGCGAAATCGCGAAGATTTTTGGGAGTATGGTTGATCAAGCTCAAAATCCAGATCTTGGTGGGGTGGTTTCGTTCGATTCCGGCTCGGCCAAGCAGACAATACAGAATCTCAAGACTTATCTTGATTACATCTTCAGACTACCTCAACTGGTAAGCATGTGGGGAAAACGCGTTGGTATTCAAGTCGATGTTGCGCGTTGTCACAAGGAGTTCCTGGAAAGCAAGCTTGACGGCAAGCAGGGGCGACCCTGTTTGCCCGTCATGCCAGACCTCATTGAGTTCATGCTTGAGAATTGGCACTCCAACGTGATTGATTCGCCCTGTATCCCGGAAGTCGTAATCTCCCAATCCCAGGGCAAGAGCCGCGGCCTCTCGATTTCCCTCACTTGTGCTGGAGCAGGAGCACGCGTGCTCGACGTGGGAGCCTTCCACTGTGATAATCCTCAGGATCTTCACAGACACTACCGCAAGAATGATGGAAGCAGCTTGATTGCTCAAATCCATGGCGGTTTCCAGATTGTGATCTCAGGGTATGATGCCTATGATTCCCGGGATGGACAGGTTCATCCAGCAAGCGAGTACTTGGCAGATGAAGCCACACGATTGGAGGGCACTTCACAGCGTTTTGTGTTTCCATTCGTAGAGCGACCGGATTACCCAAGAGGAATGCGCGAGGGGATCGCCAACAATCTCGGACAAGGATCCGCGAATGAGTAGATCTATGGCAGTAGTCGACGATGAGCTTGGCACTCCTCGGAGCACGACAGACCTAGCATTGCACAATGCACTTGTAGATATCGCCAACTCAGCGGGGTTCGAGCTGCAGTTTTTTTCAAGTGGAGAGGACTTCATTAGTTCCTGTATCCAAGATGAGCAAAGATTTGATGTAGCGATACTTGATCGATACTTCGATCCGGTTCACCAAGGCCGAACCAAGCTTGGGATGCAAGGTGAAGACGTTCTTCGCGCACTTCAAGAGCTGGGCAGACCAACTGTTGTAGTGTTCCTTACACGGTCTGACAGCTATAGTGAAGCCGAGCGCCTCCTTCAGCTGGGGGCGAATCGATACATAGTGAAACCACAACTCGCTCGATCCGAAGACAAACGCGCCGAGCTAGTGGAGTTCCTGAAGGGGATGACAGAGGACCCAGAGAATAGAGACTTCACGCTTCACCTAACGTTTATGACCACCCATCACTGCACTCTCTATCTAACCGACATGAATGGTGCGCCCGTGCTGAAGAGGGCGCGATCGGTAGGAACTCCACTCGCGCAAATCCTGCTGAAGTGTATTGAGGACGAGGATCACAGTTGCCAGTTCATAGCGCAGCATGGAGACGGCAGAGTTGTTGGACTTGAGCCTTTCACTAGAGTCGATATTCAGAAAGCCGTCTACTCGTTCAATCGCAGCATTGTATCCGGCTCCTGCGGTAGATTGCAGCCACTTCTACAGGGGGGAATTAGGTTGCCCAGTTCGACAACAATACAGTCTGCCTATGGACGTAGCGCGTTCTCACTAATGATCGGACATATAGAAGCTCAATACACTGATCTAACTGAGACTGGAAAGCAACAGCAACAATCATGAGCAAGCCGCTGATTGACACAAATACTCTCATCGCGGTTGCATCCGCTTTTGGCGTAAACAAGGATCCATGGGCCAAAAGAGCCATATGCGGATTCGCGGATGCGTTCATCTATGCCGACAAGATCCGGTTCACAGTTCCTACGCCGGATTCAGATACAGCAGATCCGACACAAGGACTTGACATACTCCCATTTTCGGGGTCAGACCCTGCCTTTTGCATAAATCTGAGCCATACTCGCCGCATGGCTCGTCCACTTCGCATCCAGTTTGAGAACGCCTTATACCATGTCACTAGCCGAGGCAACACGCGGCAGGACATCTTCCTCGATGACAAGGATCGAGAGCGATTCTTGGAAAGCCTCGGTCACGTGGTCGATCGTTTTGGGTGGATCTGTCATGCCTACTGCCTGACGTGATCCACGAAAGCGAACGAAGTTCGCACAAGCAACGCGGAGCGTTGCCCCATTACACATCTGCTCATCGAAACTCCAAGGGCCAATCTCTCCCAGGGCATGCAATTCCTGAACGGTATCTTCTCTCAGGGATTCAACCGGAGACACAAACGAGTCGGTCACGTTCTACAAGGGCGCTTCAAGGCAATCCTTGTAGAGAAAGAGAGCCATCTTCTTGAGCTCGCACGATACATCGTACTCAATCCTGTCCGCGCCGAAGCAGTAAATCATCCACGGGAGTATCAATGGAGCAGCTATCTCGCCACGGCAGGAGAAGCAGAACCGCTTGATTTCCTAGCCGTAGACTGGCTCCTCCTGCAATTCAATGAGAACCTCGTTCGTGCACGCACGCTCTACGGGCAGTTCGTGAAGGCAGGTCAAGGCATCCCCATCTGGGACAGCGTAAGAGGAGGAATCCTACTCGGAACAGCGGAGTTCGTAGATCGAATGGGGCCACTGCTACGAGAACGCGACGCAGATCTGGAGATTTCCCGGCGACAAAGATTCGCCGATCACCGTTCACTGGAGGAAATCTTCGAGGGAGCTGAGGATGATCGAGAACTCCGCAATACGAGAATCTATGAAGCAGTGATGAAACACGGACATACGCTGACTGCGATTCACAAGCATCTCGGATTACATCCATCTACTCTGAGTCGGATTGTCGAACGAATCAAAGCGGAGACTGATAATGCAAAAGGCAGGGTCTGACCCCCGCATTTGATGGTCAACTCCAAGAAAGGCGTCAGCGGGAAGCAACTTGAACGCACCCTCGGAGTCACCTACAAGACTGCGTGGCGCATGGCTATGCAGATCCGCAAGGCCATGAGGCCAGGGTATGGGTTCGAAGATAAGCTCGCCGGGATCGTTGAAGCCGATGAGGCCTACATTGGCGGTCGCCGCAGAGGCGGCAAGGCTGGCCGTGGTGCTCCTGGCAAAGGGATTGCCCTTGGCATCAAGGAACGCGGAGGGAAGATGGTTGCCTGCGAAATCCCGGATGTGAAGACAGTTACACTTGCTGAAGTGCTCAATGCCGTCGTCAGCACTGACGCTGAACTCCTCTGCACCGATGAACTCAAGAGCTACAAGAGAGCTGCCGCTGGCTATACCCACGCCACTGTGTGCCATTCCAGGACGTTCGTGAACGGAAACGTCCATACCATGGGTATTGAAAGCTTCTGGAGCTTGTTCAAGCGAGCAATCATCGGCGTCTATCACCGAGTGTCCGCCAAATACCTCCAAGCCTACCTGAATGAATTCGTATTCAGGTTCAACAACAGGCATAATCCGGACATCTTTGAAGCAGTGTTGTCCAACTGCTGACAAGCTAGGTGGGGTGGCGGAGTAGACGAACGCGCTCGCCTGAAAAGCGAGAATTGGGTATCTCAACAATGCGCAATCGCGGGTGCAAATCCCGCCCCCACCGCCGTAACTGTCCCTTTTATGGGCGCACCATGTCTTGACTTGTAAGTATAACTGTGTTATGCTCGCACAGTTGAGATACCCGCGTGAGACTACACTCGCGGGGAGAATAGGACCCCTCTCGGGAGGAGATGCAAAGCCGCCTAAAGATGCAGGGTCCTTTCTCTTTGCTTCGCTTGCCCATTCCATTCCATCTATGGTATTGTGCGGTCCAAGGAGGAATACAATGACAGAGAAACCCTTTGACTTGAATGTGCAACTCGGAGAGTTCTCGTTTGTTACTTCATTCGCAGGATCTGGTGATCTGTTGCACGGTGGCAGCAGCATGCTATTCGAAGAAATACCGCAGGCGGTAGCACAGGGCCTGCTTAGCGCAACAATGGTTGATCGCAAGCTCATTTTCCCAATCAAGGCAACGAGCGCCAAATTCACCCTGGAAGTAGACATTCGCATACTGGTCATCGGTTACGACGCCCCAGAAGATAGACACTATCTAGTATTCGACATCGAATAGGAATACGTTTCCTGATCTTGCTCAATTGATTCTTAGTCCTCGCAGGTAGCTCGCATTCCTCCAATATATCGAGGATATCTAATAGCACGCACCATACATCACGCATCACCCCACCACCCCCTCTCCCCGGTGAGCCCAGGGGATAAAGCCTTTGTATTTTGTACAGAGACGGGAGCACCCCCGTTGATGTAAACTGACCTCTGGGTGGTGTGGTCGGAGGTAAATGTCATGACTAACGACAGCGTTCGAACGGGAGGTACAATCCGACCTCGATACACGGCTGTAGAACTAATGAAGCTCAGCCGCGAGGAACGCCGACGTATTCTCGAAGAGGCAGCTGATTTGGCCGCCGCTGATTATGCGACTGATCGTGCGTTAACAGCTTTCGAGGCGTTTGGCACGGATGACCTATATGACGAAACCGGCTAGAGGAGAAATCTGGCTGGTCCGGTTTGACCCGAAAATCGGAGACGAGATTGAAGAGAGTCGACCAGCCGTAGTCGTCCAGGAGGATGGATTAGGACGTCTGGCTCTCCGGATAGTCGTTCCAATTACAGACTGGAAGGACAGATACTTACAATTTCCCTGGCATACCAAGATCGCTCAAACACCGCAAAATGGCCTATCGAAGGACTCAAGTGCCGACGCAATACAGGTCAAGTCAGTGTCAGAGAAGAGATTCCTAACAGCCCGTTGATTTATGTTGTCCACGCGACTAAATCACACTAAAATGTCTGTTGACAAGGGAGGCAGCCAATGTCGATGGGCCGACGCAAGGGAATTCAAGGGTCGATGTGGGTAGC
>SDBT01007123.1_pt1 | contig 18455 bp, 25 predicted proteins | sample 2277101 | NCBI WGS metagenome assembly SDBT01 (sample SAMN10404973, study PRJNA504765) | marine sediment metagenome | isolation source: marine sediment core GS10_PC15, 103 cmbsf | place: Arctic Ocean: Southern Knipovich Ridge | collected 2010
GGAGAAAACGGATAAGATCTGTGAGAAATGCGGCTCACCTATGGTCATAAAACATGGTCTTGGGTTGTCTGAAACAGCTAGGCCAACCCCCCGATCACAGCGGGGCCAGGGATAGCGGGAGCGTCCCACACTGTGATTGTTCCCACCGACGCAAGCGTGAGAAGGAATCGGCATACTTCCGCCACTCAGTGGAACGGGCTTTTAGGTCTTACGGGTTCGAGCCCCGTCGCTTGCAGCTGACCCTTGTCAGGGTGAATCCCATCGAACTTAATGCAGATAAGATCGGCCCCATATTCCTCGACAGCCTTTTTAGCCCAATCGGCTGGACTGTCCAATACGTCTTTATAAGGGTCGGTTAATATCTCCGGCCAATCTTTCGGAGCTTGGCTTGCCCAAGGTATTACTTTTGAGCTAGAAGGTCTTGCTAATGATTATATAGGAAAAGGCATATCCGGCGGTAAGATTATTGTTTATCCGGATAAATTGGTAAGTTATAAGCCGCAGGATAATATTATTATTGGAAACACTACATTTTATGGCGCGATACGAGGGGAGGCTTATATCCGTGGTATTGCCGGTGAGCGTTTTTGTATTCGTAACTCCGGTTTACACGCTGTCGTTGAGGGCGTAGGTGACCATGGCTGTGAATATATGACCGGCGGAAGGGTCGTTGTAATAGGTTTAACCGGAAGGAACTTTGCTGCGGGCATGAGCGGAGGGATAACTTACGTGTTTGATGTTGACGGAAATTTCAGGAAAAGATGCAATATGGGCATGGTGCAACTAGAGGCACTTGATACAGACGACAGAACAGCAATCCATGATCTGCTTAAAAATCATTTTAAATACACCAAAAGTACAGTGGCTAAAAAAATACTGGATAATTTACAAAGCTCATTAAAAGGTTTTATAAAAGTAATGCCGATTGAGTATAAAAAAATTATTGAGACTAAAACAGAAGAAGAAAGGCTTGATTTGATTGAGATATCAGACGCCTAAATACAGTTGTAAGTTGTAAGGATTAAGGATTAAGTTTTAAGATGCAGACTTTCAGAGATTTAAAAGTGTGGCAAAAAGCGCATGCATTAGTTTTGGAAATATATAAGATTACAAAGAAATTTCCAAGTGAAGAGAAATTTGGTATTATTTCTCAGCTACGAAGATCAGCAGCTTCTGTGCCAACAAACATTGTTGAGGGATTTAAGCGAAAAACAAATAAAGATTACTCGCATTTTTTAAATTTGGCAGAGGCATCCTTAGAAGAAACAAAATACCACATGATTTTAAGTAAAGATTTAGATTATGTTGATGAGGGTAAGTTTAACAAAGTAAGTGATATGTGTGATGAAGTTGGTAAGATGCTTTTCGGGTTACGAAAAAAACTTAATCCTTAGAGCGAGCCCGATAGGGCGAGCGTCTTACAACTTAATACTGACAAGACTATGAGTAAAGATGTAAAAGCATTTCTAAAAATTAAAAGAGAAAAATCAACATATCGTCCGGTATGCGAGCGGGTTAATGACTATAAGCAAGTAGCCCTGCCGCGTATTGAAGAAAAAGCCGAGGAGCAGGCTGCCCGCTGCATGGATTGCGGCATACCTTTTTGCCATTGGGCTTGTCCAATAGGAAATTATATACCTGAGTTCAATGATGCCGTATTGGATGCTCATTGGGAAAAAGCCTTTTCTCTGCTTAATGAGACTAATAATCTACCTGAGGTTACCGGAAGGATATGTCCGGCGCCTTGTGAATTTTCCTGTGTGCTTGGTATTAATGATGACCCGGTAACAATATGTGAAAATGAATTTAATATCATTGAATACGCTTTTAAACATGGCTTTATAAAGCCAAATCTGCCTACAGTCCGCACTAATAGGAAAATTGCTGTTGTAGGAAGTGGTCCTGCCGGAATTTCTGCTGCAGCCCAGCTTAATAAGGCTGGTCATAATGTAACCGTATTTGAGAAAGATTTAAAACCCGGCGGCATAATGCGCTATGGTATCCCGGATTTTAAACTTGAGAAATCAGTAATCAAACGGCGCCTTAAATTGCTTGAGGCTGAAGGTATTAAATTTAAGTGCGGTGTTGAAATTGGAAAAGATATTTTGACTAAAGATTTAAAGAAAGAATTTGACGCAGTGGTTATAACTATCGGCTCACGAGCTCCGCGAGATTTAAAAATAGAAGGCCGTGAATTAGATGGCGTCCACTTTGCCATGGACTATCTATGTCAAAATAATCGAAGAGTAGGTAAAGAAGATATATCGAAAGAGAGACCAATTATCGCTAAAGACAAAAAAGTTGTTGTTATCGGCGGAGGTGATACAGGTTCAGATTGTGTAGGGACTTCTAACCGTCATGGTGCAAGTTGCGTAGTACAAATAGAGGTTATGCCAAAACCTGATGATTGTCGTTCAGAGGATTATCCTTGGCCGACATATCCTTTGTTACTTAAGACATCAAGTTCACATGAAGAGGGAGCCGACCGTCATTGGGCAATTCTTACTAAAAAATTTATTGGCGAGAAGGGGAAGCTAACTAAATTACAATGCGTTAGAGTGGAGTTTGTAGACGCAATACGCGATACGCAATCCGCGATACGAACTTGTCCTTTAATGAAAGAAATTACCGGCTCAGAATTCGAAATAGAAGCGGATATAGCAATACTTGCGATCGGTTTTCTTTCTCCTGAACACACCGGCCCTATATCGGACTTAAAACTTGATACTGACAAAAGAGGGAACATTGTTACTGATAACACCTTTATGACCTCTGTAAGGGGTGTTTTTGCCGCAGGTGATGCCCATCGTGGGCAATCTCTAATTGTCTGGGCAATTTCTGAGGGCAGACGCGCTGCTCATCATATTGATTCTTATCTTATGGGAGAATCGAACCTACCGGTTCTGTAGCGTATAGCGATTAGCGGATAGCGGTTAGTGAAAAACTGTCGCTACTCTCCAGTTTTTCAATACTACTAATTTTCTTGTAAATCTAAAATAATAGAGCTATAATTTGGCATATACTGCAATTATGCAGTAAGTCTATGTTATTTAAGGTTTTATGCGTATAGGAATCTTAGCCGGGTGGGGTTGTTAATGAGACTTAGCTTTTTTATAAAAAAGCTGTAGTCGAATTAATCCCGAGTATGCCCGAGGGGCTTTTCTTTTTAGGGCTTAGCGATTAGCGTTTAGCAGTTAGTGATAACTGCGTAATATCAGCAAAAGCGGATTCCGTATATTAGTTGTTAGATAAGAATAAAAGGAGACAAATGAAAAGAACTAAATTACTCCTACTAACTTTCATAATTTCGTTATCATCACTTTATGTCTTTGGGCAAGAGAAGCCAGTAGAGTCACCGCATTCTCAAGCCTTAATGCATGTATTGACAACCCAACAAGATATTATTCGTAAAATTGATGAAAATAATTTGAAGGGGGACGTAAACGATTGGTGGCATGATGTTGAAGAAAGAAGATGGATAGTAAAACGTCCCTTTTATCCTGGCTTGGTAGATTCAACACATATGTTTTCCGTAGATTATATAATAAACGAAAAAACAGTAGCACAATGGAGTGTAGACATCAATTACAACACAGTAGAATTAGCTGAAAAGGAAGCAAATAGATAAATCCATCTAACATCTTACTCCACCGGACCCAACCCGCCGCCTGTCGGCGTCGGCTCGTGCTGGTGAGTTCGGGTGTTAGAGTAAAAATAAGTGGGAGGTCTAATATGGTGGAAAGAAGAAAACATCCAAGGATAGAATACATTACAAAGGTAAAATGGCATACCGTGGATAATAAGTCTAAAGGAACAGGGATAATCCCGGATGTATCAAGGGATATCTCAGCAGGTGGAGTTAGTATGATGCTGAACAAGAAGCTAGAGACGGGAGAAGAAATAGAAATTGAATTCACAATTGCCGCACAAAAGACCTTTGAACTGCGTGGTGAAGTTCGATGGGTTCGTGATATTGAGCTGATGAGCGATATTGGCAAAACTATTACTTATCATGCAGGTATTAAATTCTTGAATATCAGCGAGGAAGATGTAGGGTTTTTAAATCAATTTGTAATAAAATTACACATAGGCTAAGCATAAGGTAATATAGGGGGCAGCGCTCCTTTTAACCCGTTAAACCTTTGGTTTTGTCATGAGGCTAGCGCTAGAAAAATAACAAATAATTAATGTCTATTTTACCTACCCGTCGCAACACTAATCGTATACCACAACATATTTATTCAAAACCCGGCCAATATTTTGTTAGCATCTGCACAGAAAACAGACAGGAATTATGTGGTGTGATTGAAAATGGAGAAATAATATTAAATGGTATTGGGAATATGGTTAGATTTTGGTGGGGTGAGATTGCCAACCATTTTGCGGGTGTTGAATTGGATGAATTTATAATAATGCCAAATCATATACATGGAATAATAAATATTGTAGGGGTCGACCGATGTGTCGACCCGATACAAGATAATAAAATAAATTATAGCGGGCGGACACGCCGGTCCGCCCCTACAATATCTGATATAATCCAATGGTTCAAAACAATGTCAACGAACAAATATATTCGAAACGTTAAAAATAATAATTGGCAACCATTTGATAAGCGTCTCTGGCAACGTAATTATTACGATCATGTCATCCGTAACGATAAATCATTAAATAATGTTCGCCATTATATCAAAACTAATCCTTCTGTTTGGCAATATGACCTTGAAAATCCTAATAGAATTGATAACATAGAATTACAAAGAATAGGAAAGAATGACAGCGATTTTTTTAACAGCTAACCCTGCCTGCCGGCAGACAGGCGCTATACTCTAAACGCTATAGGTGAAACATATGAACATTTTTTGTACATCAATTCATTGTATGGATGGGAGAATACAGGAACCTATAATAAAGTTCTTAAAAGAACATTGTAATGTAAAGTATATTGATGCGATAACCGAACTGGGACCATGCAAAATATTGGCAGAAAATAATAACAAAGGGTTGATCAATTCAATTATCAAGAGGGTTGAGATATCGATACAGAAACATAAATCCCAATTGATTGCCATTTCTGGCCATCATGATTGCGCGGGAAACCCTGGTGATAAAGAAACCCAGAAGGATCAAATAAAAAAATCCATTAAACATTGCGAAAGCTTATACCCTGATATAGAGATGATTGGTCTATGGGTTGATGACGAATGGAAAGTATCTATTGTCTAAGAACAAAGGAAGAATGAAAAAGTATTTGTTGAGCCTATTTATTTTGTTTTTGTTTCTTATTGTTATGCCGGCAGAATCCAGTGATTTATCCACGCGAAATTGTTCAGAAAAAAATATAAATTTTGTTGTGCCGATACCTGTTGAGGCGTTCAGCCATGATGCGGTTATTAAGGCTAGATTGTGGAACAGTGAACAATTAGAAATAAGCAGAAAAAACTCTGTTTGCATGGCCTTTTACGATGTACGGACAAAGGTTGATGGCATTCGTTGCCCTAAAGGCGTTGAGTATCAAAAGGTGACGCCTGAGGAGTTTTCATTTCCTATCCAGAGGATCAATACAACCATTAAGATAAGGAGTAGCACAATTAGGATGGGTAAAAAATACAGATTGCTAATTTCTGGACTGAGCAATGATGACTGCAATATGGTATCAGCAGAGATAAGAGATGTGGTTAATACCAAAATAATAACCATAGAGCAGTTGTCTTGGCGCAGAACCGAGATGGCCTGCCTGTCCGAAACAAAATCACTCTTATCACGACCAGATTAGCCGTAACGATGAATCATTAAGTAGCATCCGCCAGTACATCAAATCTAACCCTTATATTCGGCAATATGACCTTGAAAATCCCAATAAAATTGGTAATATAGAATCGTTGGAAAAGGGCAATAGCACGGTTATTAATCGCTATATGCTAAACGCTATCTAAAAAGGAGGGGAGTATGAGAAAAGTTGTGGTTATTTTGTTGGCACTAGTTTTTGTTGTTGGTGTTTCATCAATAGGCTATTCCAGGGGCGGCTATAAAAAATCGCATGGGGATAAGAAGTTTGACGAGAAAGTGATGATGAAGCTGCATTTGGCGATGATGAATAAAGACGAATTAGAATTATCAGATAATCAAATTTCAAAGATTAAAAGTTTAAAAGTAAATACAAAGAAAGACTTGATAAAGAAAAATGCTGATATAGAAATACTTGCCGTAGATATAATGTCCGGATTATGGGCTGAGAAAATAGATACTAGAAGCATCAACCAATTGATTGATAAAAAGTACAATATCAAAAAGGAAAAAGCAAAAGCGTTAATTGCTGTTTGCGCTGATCTACAGAAAATTTTATCTAAAAATCAAAAAGAATCTTTAAAAGAAATCATGAAAGCCAAATTCAAAGACAAAAAAGATTACCATAAGGGCAAAAAAGAGTGTAATAAAAAATAAAAAAGCGATAGCGTCTTTTTCTAATCGCTAAACTCTATTCGCTAACCGCTTTTTCAAGGAGGAGGTTTACATGGGTACAATGGGCAGAGAAATAGTTGGTGTCGATGTAAAAAAAATTTTAGAACTTCTTAATAAGGCGTTTGCTGATGAGTGGTTAGCTTATTATCAGTATTGGCTTGGCTCAAAGGTTGTCGCCGGACCCATGAAAGATGCAGTGATAGCCGAGCTCATGCAGCATGCCGCTGATGAGCTTCGTCATGCCACTATGGTGACAACACGGATAATACAATTAGGTGGGACGCCGCTTATTTCACCCAATGAGTGGATTAAATATTCAAATTGTGGCTATGACGGTCCAAGTGATCCTTTTGTTAAAAAAATTCTCCAACAAAATATTAAAGGTGAACAGTGCGCCATAAACGTGTATAATAATATTATTCAACAAGTCGGCATGAAAGATCATGTCACCTACAATATCGCCGTGCAAATCTTACAAGATGAAGTTGAGCATGAAGAAGATTTGCAATCTCTTTTGGAAGACCTTAGTGTTATTTTAAAATAAAAAGGCAGAGGAGTTTGAGATGAAAAAAGGGGTAGTGTTAATACTTTTATTTATTCTTGGTTATGGCCATGCTTATTCTGAAACAATTATTTTTAAATCCGGAAAAGTTGAAACAGCCACTATTATTGAGCGAACTAGTGAACACGTAAAAGTTGATTTTATGGGGATACCTATAACTTACTATCTCAATAATATAAAGACTATTAACGGAAGAGCGCCGTTTAATGGTGACTTTAATGATAGGGGCGCTAGAAATATTCCAAAAGGTAAAGTGTATGCTCTTGTCGATGCCTCAATACGTTTCAGCGCGCCTCCTGGTTGGGAAGCCTTAGTTGATGAAGACACTAAAGGGTTACTTTTTTCTCCTGGCGACAAAGAAGAATTTGCGACTCTAGTTATTTTTACTTTACCCTTTGCGCTTGAGGATTATGCGGGACTTTCGGTATTAGAGGTTTTGATAGAGCAGGCTCGAAGTACTTCTAACGCAGAGGCTGAGGTTATTGATTTTGCCGGGGCAAAAGCGGTTCAGACATTTGCTTCGGATGATGCAAAAGAAAAACAGATTATCTTTGTTAAAGATGCAGTATTGTATACAATAAGTTTCATGCTTGATAACGCTGCCTACAGTAAGTGGGGAGAGGCAGTTGAAAAAAGTCTCAAAAGCTTCGAAACAGTTTCTTTTTCAGAGGATAAAAAACTTTCCGATGATGATATCGGCCAAACCCGTTCTTTACAAAAAAAAAGAAGCATAGCCTTAGAAAATGTAGCTGGTTCAGCTTTACATACAATCGTTTCAGCCCAGTATGCCTATAGGTATAATAATTCTAGGTATGCTGCATTGGATGAGCTTGGCTCAGGCAAACTTCCCTACATAGACCCAATGCTTGCAATGGGTAGAAAACAAGGGTATGTGTATAAAATTATTGTCAATGATAATGAATTTTACGTAACGGCCCAGCCGCAAGGAGACAGTAAGGTTTTACAGGCAAGTTTTTATATAGATGAGGATGGTATGCTATGCAAGTCTATAGGGCCTAACCCTTTTGCTCCTGACGATCATTTTGGAGAAGGGTGTCCTGTTGGCTTTGCGCAACTAAAATAGAGCTACTGTTATTAATACAAGGAAACATAATGGATTACGACGAAAAGATAAGACTGCAAAAAATGTACGAAGAGGAGGCCTCTGAGGAAGATTTGATTGAAATGGCTCTTGTGGATTCGCGAGAATACGATGTCGGGATATATAGCTTAGTAATGGATGCTGTTAAGAAAAGAGGCCTGTTGGACAAAGTAAGCGAGATTAAAAACGGCCACAGAGACGGTTCTAGTGGTGAAAAGTGGGTTGAAGCTTGTCGTTTTAGCGACCACCAAGAAAAAGATATTCTGGAAGTATTTTTCAAAAACAAAAAAATAGAGATTAACACTGTTGCTAATGATTATTCGCCTTTTAATCCGGCTGCCTCAGGTGGCGGTATGATCAGAGTTAAAGAAAGCCAGATAAGCCAGGCAAAAAAGTTAATTGACGAGGTCAGAGGCTCCAATAAATCTGAAGATATATTTATTGACGAAGGGATTAGAAAAGCCGTTATAAATGTTCTTAACAAGCGTAATATAGAGAATAAAGAGATTATAGCCGACGAAGTCGTAAAAGAAATAGCGTTATTGTACAAAGAAGAATAATCAATCCCAAGATATTATAGCGATAGCATTATAGGGTTGAAAGTTTTATGGAACCTAAGCTTAAAATAGAATACCCTTGTTTATGGGGCTATACCGTGGTTGGTCGAGACAAGCAAGAGATGCTCAAAGCCCTTAAAACTGTTTTTTTATGTCATAAGTATACCTTTAATTTTTCAAAGTTTAGTTCTAAGGGCAAATATTGCTCAATAAAGGTTTCCGTTGAAGTGGTTAGCGAAGAAGAACGCTTGCGTCTGCATCATAAGTTAAATTCTTGTCCAAATGTGAAAGTAGTACTTTAGTCTTACGGCAGTAAATATAAAAACTAAATAAAAAATATTCGCTTTTTACTCTTCTATGGTACAATGTGTGCGAAATAACGGTCGTATTATTTAAGGAGCTGTATGGGAAAAAAGATATTACTAGTTGACGATGATCCTGATATGTTGGTTATTTTCGAGACTTTGTTTAAAAGCTCAGGATACGACATTATTAAGGCCCAAAGCGGAAAAGAGGCAATAGAAATTGCAGCAAAAGAGCAGCCTAATCTAATAGTTCTTGATATAAGAATGCCTCAAATGGATGGAGTTGAGACTACGGATCTTCTTAAAGAATCTGACAAAACGCGAAATATTCCTATTGTATACTTATCAAGCCTTGTTAAAAAAGATCAGGTTAATGGAGGGTATGTAGAAGGGAGTAAGATAGGAAATGTCACGTTTATCCCCAAATCAGCAAGCCCGGAAGAAATTCTTAAGATAATCGCAAAAAAAATAAAATAACTATTTTGCTAAACTCAATTGGCAGGCAGAAGACGCTTATGGGACTTACTCTCAAACTTGTAAAAGGAGGTACTATGAGAAAGATTTTTGCAGTGATCCTTATGTTTTTATTTATTGTTTCAACGTCAGGCTGTCTTGCTCTTTTAGTGGGTGCAGGTGCAGGCGCAGGTACATCGACTTGGCTTTCGGGAAAATTAGTTCAAGAAGTCGATGCATCACTTGAAAAGGCGATAAGTGCGAGCGAAAAAGGCATTAACGCTCTTAACTTAGATATTACAAAAAAGACAGTAAAGAGCGATGTGGCCCAAATAATGGCTGAATATACTGACGGAAGTACGGTTTGGGTTGATATTCATCGTGTCTTGGCTAATACTTCAAGAATTGAAATTCGTGTAGGAATGAGAAGCGATAAAGAAGCTGCCAGGAAAATTCTAGATCAGATTAAAAAACGCCTTTAAAGATTTCTCCGAAAATATCTATTTTTGGTACTTTCTTAAATTATATGAAGTAAGAAAGTACTTGATTACACAGATTAGAGAAGAGATTGCAGTGATTTTGAAGGAAGATATAATCGTTGTAATCAAGTATAATCCGGCTTATAGTTCCGGAAAGCTTTAATTATGGAGGTAGAGTAATGAAAAGATTGATACGTTTTTCTTTTAATAATCCAAAGATAATAGTTTTTGCAACGTTATTGATAGTTTTGGTTGCGGGGCTGCAGCTTCCTCGCATAAAGGTCGACACTGATCCTGAGAACATGCTTCCTGAGAATGAGTTTGCCAGAATTTTCCATGATGAAACAAAGAAAGAATTTGCCATATATGACTTTATAGTTTTAGGTGTAATCAACGATAAACATCCGCAAGGGGTGTTTAATGTAGAAACCTTAAACAAGGTCTATGACATTACCGAAAAGATAAAGACTATAGACGGTGTCATCAGTCGTGAATTGATAGCTATTTCCACTAAGGATAATATTCGTCAAGGTGATATCGGTGAGGTTGTCTTTGAATGGTTGATGAATGAGCCTATTACAACCGAAGAAGAGGCTTTGCGTATTCGCGATGAAGCCGTAGACAACCCTATGTTTAACGGCACACTCGTTTCAGAGGATGCTAAGGCGCTTTGTGTATATATCCCCATAAAACAAAAAAATGTAAGTTATGCTGTATCTCAAGAAGTTTTCAGCATAATAGAAAATTTTCAAGGCGACGAACACTATCACATTACCGGTCTTCCTGTGGCAGAGGATACATTTGGCATTGAAATGTTTAAGCAAATGGCTGTTTCGGCTCCCTTAGCCGGTCTTATTATTTTTATCTTGATGTGGTTGTTTTTTAAAAATATAAAATTAATCATTTCACCGATGATATTAGCTATAGTTACAGTTTTAACGACAATGGGCCTTTTGATAGGATTTGGTTTTCCTGTTCATATAATGAGTTCAATGATACCAATATTTCTTATGCCCATTGCGGTTTTAGACTCGGTTCATATATTGAGTGAGTTTTTTGATAAATACCGTGTTATAGGGAATAAGAAGGATACTATTTTTGCGGTTTTAGATGAGCTCTTTACTCCTATGTTGTATACGTCTCTTACTTCTGCTGTCGGTTTCTTTTCTCTATCTTTTTCGCCCATACCACCGGTACAGACTTTCGGAATATTTGTAGCTATAGGCATTATGATAGCCTGGATTTTAACAATGACATTTGTTCCGGCTTATATTGCTCTTTTAAGTGAAAAATCACTTAAAAATTTAAAGTTTAAAGAAAAGAAAGACGTTGAACATCATGGCCTTATTGATAATGTTTTATCCGGCATAAGGCAATTTTCGGTAAAATATGCCAAGCTTGTGATCGCCTTAACTGTTATTCTAGTTATTATCTCGGCTTATGGAATCAGCAAGATAAGTGTTAACGATAATCCTGTGAGGTGGTTTACAGAAAATCATCGTATACGTGTTGCCGATAGAGTTTTAAATGAGCACTTTTCAGGTACCTATACTGCTTATCTTGTTCTTTCGGCAAAGGAAAAAGATCGGCAGATCTTTGCTGAACCGGCGATGCTCAATTATATTGAATCTTTACAGGAATTTCTTATTGAGACAGGCGATGTCGGCAAGACTACGGCTTTAACTGATGTTGTTAAAAAAGTTTATTACGAACTTTTGGGCGGGGATAGAGCTAATAATGTAATTCCACAAAATAAGCGTGCTATTTTACAGTGCCTTATTACTTATGAAAATTCACACAAACCTGATGATTTGTGGCACATGGCTACACCCGATTATTCAAAAGTTAACATATGGCTTCAGCTTAAAAGCGGTGACAACAAGGATATGTCCAGAGTAGTTCGCCAACTCGATCAATATATTAAGGACAATAAGCCTCCTTTTACTATCGAGCATAATTGGGCAGGGCTCACCTATATTAATGTTGTCTGGCAGGACAGAATGGTTACGGGGATGCTTAACAACTTTTTAGGCAGTTTCATTATTGTGTTTTTTATGATGACCTTTCTTTTTCGCTCTCCCTTGAGAGGTTTGATTTCTATGATTCCCTTGACCATAACCATAGTGTTTATCTATAGCCTGCTTGGCTTTATAGGCAAAGACTATGATATGCCGGTAGCTGTTTTAAGCGCTTTGACCCTCGGCCTTTCTATTGATTTTGCGATTCATTTTATTCAGCGCTCTAGAGAAGTTTTTAGCGAAAAGAAGAACTGGGAGGATACTTCAGTCATGATATTTAAAGGACCTGCCCGGGCAATAACAAGAAACGCGCTGGTAGTTGCTATAGGTTTCTTACCGCTTTTGGTAGCTCCTCTCATACCTTATCGTACGGTAGGGTTTTTCATGTTTGCTATAATGTTTGTTTCAAGTATTGCTACTCTAGTAATTTTACCGGCAATAATTACTCTTTTTTCTAAAGTTGTTTTTGAGGAAGAGCGAGGCAAGATGGTCTGCAAGTGTCAGTATTGCTTTATCTTATCGATAGCCTGCGCTATTGCTTTGGTTTATGTTTTGCGGGGATATACTTTCTTAGGCTGGAAGCCGGTCGTTTTTATTGGCATAGCAGTAGTTGCTATAATGGGTGGAGTATGCTCGCAAATTTCGAAACGTTCTTTTTGTGTTAACGATAAAAAAGGAGATTAAAAAATGAAAAAGATCATTTTTACTTTTTTTATGGTTTTGTTTACTTTAATCATTTCAACAAAAGCCTATTGCGAATTGCTTGTAAATGAAATTGTCGATAGGGCCAATAAAGTTTCTTTTTATGCCGGCGCGGACGGAAAGGCTCTTGTTCGTATGACAATAACCGACAACCAGGGCAGGGTTCGAAAAAGAGTTATGAATATATTAAGAATGGACATTGAGGACGGAGGTGACCAGAAATTTTATGTATATTTTAAAGAGCCGGCTGATATTGAGGATATGGTTTATATGGTTTGGAAGCATTTAGATAGAGATGATGACAGATGGATGTATTTACCGGCTTTGGATCTAGTACGCCGCATTGCTGCTAGTGATAATAGATCCAGCTTTGTAGGGTCTAACTATGTATACGAAGATATATCGGGACGGAATCTTAATCAGGACACTCACGAGTTAATCACAAACGATGAGAGCACCTATACTATTAAAAACGTACCAATAAATGTTAAGGGTGTCGAGTTTTCCTATTTTACGGTTGTTATCGATAAAAAGAATTTTATGCCTAAAAAAGCAGAGTATTACAATAAACAAGGTAAGCTTTACCGGGTTATCGAGGCTTTAGAAGTCAAAGATGTCAAGGGCCACCCTACGGTTATTAAATCTAAGGCTTCAGACATCGCGATAGGTTCTTCTACGGTTATTGAATTTTTTGATATTGGATACGACTTAGGCTTAGATGAAGAAATTTTTACTGAGCGTTATTTAAGGAGGCCGCCGCGAAAATGGCTACGATAAAAAAAGCTTTTATTGTAGGTCTTTTATACTGCATCACCATTAATATGGCCGCTTACGCCGGTTTTCATATTGGCAAAGGGGGCCCGAAGGTAAGCGGGTTTGCTGAAACTACTATTGGTATAAAGCTAGAAGATAGCAATACAAAACATGATTCTTACAATATGCTTGAGCAGAGGTTACAATTAAAGACATCTTTACACCCCGAATGGTTTGAATTTTTAGAGGATGCAGCCGCTGAAATTAATTTCAGGGGAGATTTTGTTGTTGATGAATATTTTGATGTAACCACTGATTTTGATTTGCGGGAATTGAATTTAGCGCTTTCTCCTCTTGACTGGATGGATGTTAAAATTGGCAGGCAGGTCTTTACATGGGGGACAGGAGATTATCTTTTCGTCAATGACCTTTTTCCTAAAGATTATGTTTCATTTTTTATTGGGCGCGACGATGAATATTTAAAGAAGCCCAGTGATGGTGTAAAATTATCATTTTATTCTAAACCGGCAAATTTTGATTTTATAATTGTACCTTTATTTGAATCAAATAACTATCCCACAGGAGACCGCTTATCATTTTTTGATGCATTTCAAATGGGAGTAGCTGGTCGTAATTCAGAGCGGAGTGTATATGAGCCGCAAAGAAAAGCTAAGAATGCCGAGTTTGCAACACGTATATATCGCAGCATAGGAAGTTATGAAGCAGCTTTTTATGCTTTTAGGGGTTTTTATAAGATGCCGCGTGGATACTTGAGCGAAATGAATCGCCAGTTGTTTTTTCCACGACTGGATTCATACGGTTTGAGCCTGCGGGGTCCGGCCTTTAAAGGAATCGCTAATTTCGAGTTTGCCTATTACAACTCTCGTCAGGATTCAAACGGCGATAACAGATTAATACAAAATTCAATGTTGAAATATCTTTTAGGTTATAGCCGCGATTTAGGATCTGATTTTAATATGGGTCTGCAATATTTATACGAACAAACCCTTGACTACGACAATTACAAAAGAGCACTTTTACCGGCGGATTTCAGGTGGGATAAATATCGGCATTTGGCTACATTGAGGCTTACAAAGCTGTTTAAGAACCAGACCGTTGTGGTTAACCTTTTTACATTTTTTTCACCAACGGATAAGGATATCTATTTGCGACCAAGCATTGCTTATGATGTTAACGATAATTTCAAAGTAACGCTTGGGGCAAACTTATTGTGGGGTGAGGATATCCATACCGAATTTGGTCAGATGGAGAAGAATAAAAGTATTTACGTGCGTCTTAGGTACAGCTTTTAATAGCATATTGAAATAAAATGGAAATACGGTAGAAATATAGTAGAAATAATTGTTGTTTCAAACACAATGTATTTCTATTTATTTCTAGGTATTTCGCTCAGCGGTAGCTGAGCATATTTCAATCTGCAATAGAGGAGGTATATTTATGGAACGAACCCTAAGAGGCATAGCCGGTTTGTTTATTCTATTAAGCCTTTTATTGGTGTATCTAGTTGATTGCCGATGGATTATTTTTACGGCTTTTATCGGCCTTAACCTTTTGCAGTCGGCATTTACTAATTGGTGTCCGATGATGACAATACTACGTAAATTTGGACTCAAATAGGCAGAGGTGGCCTTTCCCGTTTTGCGGGACTTCCTCGATAATTAAACAGGGGTGGTCGATGACAAAGAAAACAGAAAAAGACCATGTGCTTGATTTTATTTGCGAAGCCGGACTCTTAAAACGTACCGTGCGTTCAGGTTGGTCAGTTTTAGGCATAGATAATCCTGAATCCGTAGCTGAACATAGTTTTCGTTGTGCTGTAATCGGCTATTGTTTGGCTAAAATGGAAGGTGTTGACCCATACAAAGTTTTGGTTATGAGCATTTTCGGCGACATTCAGGAAGCCAGAACAGGGGATTTACATAAAATGGCACAGCGTTATTTTGACGCCCAGAGCTCAGAAGATAAAGTTTATAACGAGCAAATTAAGGATATGCCGATAGCAATGAAAAAAGAGCTGGCATCTTCTCGTAAGGATTATCGCACCCAGAGCAGTAAAGAGAGCATTCTTGCAAGAGACGCCGATATATTAGAGTGCCTTATTCAGGCAAAAGAGTATTACGAGCATGGTCATGCTCAGGCAATAAAATTCACAAAGAAGGCCCCAGCATTTCTTAAATCTTCCAGCGCCCGCAAGCTTTGGCAAAAAGCAAAAACTTCCAACCTTAATGATTGGTGGATAGCGTTGTCTGATTTTAAGCGTTAGAGGAAATTACCATCAAATCTTTATATTTACTTGAAAAAAATAAAAAAATATGGTATAAATAGAGCGAAAACTGGACTCTAGGTAAAAAGCCACGGGTCCAGTTTTCTATTTTGGAGCACTTCAATGAAAAACGTTATGGCGAGCAATTCAATCTATGGTTACCGGAGGATTAGAGAAAGAAAGCCTAGCTTTCTAGCTTGCGGTTTTCTTTTGCTTGGCAACGATCCCCTAACCATAGGCTTTGATGATATTAGTTCAAACGGCGCCGGAATTTATACGCACAATCCCTTGACTTTAAACTCTCAGGTTAGGTTAGCCCTAAACACAAAGAACAAAGGACTTATTATAGTTGCTGGCAAGATTTGTTGGTGTAAAAAAACATACAAGGGGTACCGCTCAGGTATTGTCTTTAATAGAAAGATGGCCTTTGAACCTGATATGATAGCCTAAAAGTGGGTGGTTTATTATGATAGAGCGCAGACAAGATGAAAGGATTAAGGCTTCATTCCCGGTTGAATGTACTCTGCTCAGCAGCAAGGATTATTTTTATACCGTTACTAAAGATGTTAGCCTAGGCGGAGTTCAGATACTTACCAGTAGTTTTATAGCTAAAGATAGTATTTTAAAACTTGCTCTTAATTTTATCGATAGTCTTGTCACGATTAAAGTTCAAGTTGCTTGGTGCAATCAAAAGCGAAATTGTGAAAGATATAGTGTCGGTTTAGTATTTTCCGAAACCTCGTCTTCATTTAAACGGAATATTTCCCGTCTTTTGAATACTCTTTCGCAAGCGTAAACTTGTCTACGTAAATATTAGGAATAGAAAAGAAAGCGAAGACAGGTAAGGTTTTCGATTCAAAGATACTTCCCAAAAGAAATGGCTTTCTCTTTGCAGGGAGCCTATCAGCTCTCAATCATATAAAAGCGCATATGTTCATGCAGTTGTTTGCGCACGTCCTCTTCGATAGTGATGAACTTAATGCCCATCAAGTAAGGGAATTTAGGATCATCACTTTCATTACGCCTTACAATTTCGCCGATCACTATAGCAGGTTTCTTGAATTCAGGAAGATGCACTCCTAATTCTATCGTTTCGCCGATTTCCATTTTGTAAGGGCTTATTAAGCATATACCATCTTCAGAGATGTCACGGCTTAAGGCGTTTGTCTGTAAAAGATACTTTGACGGACAAAGAGACACGGTGAAATTTTTGTCAACTCTAACACCCTTGCGTCTTTCTGCTGTAGTTACGCGTTTCTGATTTTTCTTCATTTTTCGACCTCCTTCTATCCAATCATACCATAAAATATTACTATTATTGAGTTTTTTAAGCCTAAATTAGAAAACGGTTACAAATCAAAAAAGGCTTAATTGGCGCTTATTTTTCTTGATTTTATAAAGAGCTTATTGAAAAAAATGAATTATTATTATGTTATGTTTATCCACGTATTTTATAATTTAATATCATTATATATAATATTTCAGAAATTGCAATAAAAATATTAAATGGGGGCCAGGCTTACTTGAAACTGGTAAGAAAATATGGTAAAGTAAGACTGAAAACTGGACTCTAGGTCAAAAGCCACGGGTCCAGTTTTTTTATTTTGTTAACTAGTTAACCTGTGGCAGTATAATGTGCAAATGTTGCAAAAATTGTATTGGGTCTATAACAGGCATTGTTATATTTACTTTTGTGCTTCAAGTTTGGCTTTGTCCTTTTGCTTGGCCGGAAATAATCACTTTTAGGACGGGTAAGATAATCCAGGCTGATGTTTTAAGAAGAACTGACAGTTTTATAATTATCAAGAAAGATGGAGTCGAAATTAGATATCTGCTGAGTGACATCGAGAGCGTTATCAATGAGGCCATAGGTTTAGATGAGAGCACCAACTTCTTGCATTTTCCGTATTTTTCTGCATCGGACGAATATTTCTTGGATTCCCTATCAGATCAAGGTAGTATTTTTGGCGGTATAGTCCAAGATAGCATGTATAGATCTTTTGAGAGAAATATTGAAGATAGACCCTTTGCTGATCACAGGGAAGCCTCTGACAGGGCCGATGATATGATTAAAGATGTTAGTGAAGATTTTGATAAACATTTTTCAAATAACTGATATACTATATTTTTAAGATTATCTGAAAAAATAAGGGGACTGACAATGTCTTTAAAAATTAAAATAAAAGAAAAAGAACCAGGAGTTAAGCTGGTAACCCTTGAAGGCGAGATAGATACAGAGACATCTTCTGATTTTGAGTTAGCAGTTAACGGTATTATTGATTCAAAGGCGGTTATCCTTGATATGAAGAAATTAACCTACATTACCAGTATGGGGTTAGGGGCTATTTTTAAAATAAAGAAATCCTTAGAAAACCGTCAGGGTATTTTAGTCATGTCAAATTTGCAATCCAATGTTCAGAAGGTTTTTGAATTGGTTAAGGCCATACCGGAACATGTATTTGTTTCCCTGGAAGAAGCTGATGCATATCTTGATAAATATTTGGCCGATAATACCGATGAAGGCTGAGCCTAAGAGTAGTCCCTCCGACCATATCCATAATAACTTTTCTGCGCTTATCTTGGTAAATACAATTAGAGGAGGTCTGTATGGATTTTTTTGAAACAATAAAAAGACGATGTAGTGTACGCGATTACGAGGATAGGAATATATCAAAAAACGATATTGAAAAAATAGTTGATGTGGCTAGATGCGCGCCTTCGGCGCGCGGCGTTGAGCCTTGGGAATTTATAGTAATCACAGAGTCAGAAACCCTTAAA
>SDBT01007124.1_pt1 | contig 18454 bp, 17 predicted proteins | sample 2277101 | NCBI WGS metagenome assembly SDBT01 (sample SAMN10404973, study PRJNA504765) | marine sediment metagenome | isolation source: marine sediment core GS10_PC15, 103 cmbsf | place: Arctic Ocean: Southern Knipovich Ridge | collected 2010
GTGGGGGGTTGACGATCTCGCCTTTTTCGAGCAGAGCCTGGGGATGTTGGAACAGCTACGGCGACAAGAAGATCCCTGGTTTTTGACCTTGATGACCGTCGGGACCCACCATCCTTTCAACGCGCCTCCGGGTTTCCAGAGCGACTATGAGAGCGGAAGTGATGGTTGGGCTATGGACTATCTCGATCGTGCAGTAGGGTTCTTCATTCAGGAACTCGAAGATCTCGGTATTCTGAACGACACTCTGGTTCTCATCACGAGTGATGAGTCCCGTGAAACAAAACCGCACGCGAGCGATGAGGCCAGCATGCTCAGTCAGTCGTGGGGGTTTTTGATCGCGTTGACGCCTTCGGGCGATTCAGGCATCGTCGACGAGCCTTTCATGCAGCTTGACCTGGCGATCTCGGTTCTGGATTATCTCGACCTTTCTGATCCCTCCAATCGACTCGGTGGTCGATCGGTCTTTCGTCGGTATGCGACGGCCCGTGACCTTTTTTGGGGGAACACCTATCTCGATCTGGCTGCCGGACTGTCCTCTACCGGCGAACTCGCTTTTTGTGATGGAGCTTTCCGAACCTGCAGGGGGGCACAGCTTGGCGAGGCGGCCCTGTTTTCGCCAGGCATCAAACTCTCTTCTGTGGACCCGTTAACGGTGGGTTGGCTCCAGCGCGGGGTCGAGGAAAGCAGGTTGGCACGTGTGGCGGCTAACAATGATCGTGAGTTGTTCCTGATCCAGCCGGGTTCCACATCTTTGAGGGAGGGTCATTCCCTTCAGTTTGTTTTTGGTGGTCAGTTTCTGACCATCCCCGCGGGTGTTCAAGCTGACGTCGAGATCGAGATGGAGCTCGTGGGTCGCAAGGGAGGAGCGGTGAGGTTCAGTCACGACCTCGTCCTCGACAAAAGACAGCAGTATCTCCGCACAGGGCGTCTCGAAGTCGGTCAGACCGTGAGAATTCGATACACCGTGGTATCTCAGGTTGCGTACGATCATGTGGATTTTCGCTTCTGGGTCGAAGCGGTGAACACGAGCGGTCTCGAGGTCGTCACAAAAACCGCTCGCATCAATATGTCGTCCAGATCAGCAGATCCTCGATACGGGCTCACCGAGTACGAATTTCAGATAACCGGGAGCCAGGAGTAAAGGGATCGTCGCGCCGCTGGTGGCTCGATGTGCTCGGCACCCGGCAGATCATCCTGACGCGCTCCTTACGGTCCAGTCTCTCATTATCCCTGGACCAGTTTGCGGGGGGCACGTCACCAATTCTGCCCGTCATACAGATGGTCGTATCAAAACCCAACGCAATTTTGTCTATCTCTACGATCGCCGGAAGCTCATGGGCCATAACTGTTTACCTGCTGGTGTAAGGCGAAAAGTCGGAATCCAATGGGTTTTTAGGTAAAATGTAACAGGCAGCTCAGGAGGACGATAATGAGTAGATCTGCCGGCCCTGGTCGCCTGTTTGGATCAATCAATGAAAATAGGTCGCTGACAGCCAATGTCTAAACTAGTTATCGAAGCCGGCAAGGTCAACCGGCAGTATTTCAAGGATCTCTTGTCGTACCGGGAGTTGTTTCTCCTTTTGGCTTGGCGCGATATTCTGGTGCGTTACAAACAGACCATCATCGGCGTTACATGGAGCGTGCTGCGCCCACTCTTGACCATGATCGTCTTCACCATCGTGTTTGGGCGGCTGGCAAAGATGCCTTCAGAGGGTGTCGCCTACCCGATCCTTGTGTTCGCCGCCATGCTGCCGTGGCAGTTTTTCAGCAACACTGTGAATGAGGGTGGTAACTCTCTCATCAGCAACGCGAATATGATCTCCAAGGTATATTTCCCGCGCATCATCATCCCCACTACCGCGATGATCGTCAGTCTGATTGATTTTCTGATCTCGATCCTCATCCTCTCGGCGCTGATGTTCTGGTACCAACATGTCCCGACCTGGAGAGTTGTGTTTTTGCCGATGTTTCTGGGATTGGCCGCAATAGCGGCACTGGGAATCACCTATCTAATCTCTGCCCTTAATGTGAAGTACCGCGATTTTCGATACGTACTGCCCTTTATCATTCAATTCGGGCTCTATATTTCACCCGTCGGATTCAGTAGCTCCGTGGTGCCCGATAAATGGCGCCTGATCTATTCGTTGAACCCCATGGTCGGTGTGATTGATGGATTCCGTTGGGCGATCATCGGCAATACCCCGATGTACTGGCCGGGCTTTTTCTTTTCCGTGGGCCTCGCGGGTCTGTTGCTCATTGTCGGGTTTGGGTCCTTCCGAAGCATGGAACGCAAATTTGCGGACGTGATATGAGCATCATCAAGGTCGAAAACCTCGGCAAGAAATACATCATCGGCCACGACCGCAATGCGGGAAGTGCCTACCGCTATCAGTCCCTGCGCGACACTTTGGCCCATACGGCACGTGGGTTGTACCAGCGCCTGCGCCATCCCCTGTCCCCAAATATTGAAAACACGGAGCTTGAAGAGTTCTGGGCTCTCAGGGATCTCAACTTCGAGATCCAACCCGGTGACCGGGTTGGTATCATTGGCCGGAATGGCGCCGGCAAATCAACCCTCCTCAAAATTCTGTGTCGAATCACAGAACCCACCACCGGACGGATCGAAATTGACGGGCGCGTGGCATCCCTCCTCGAGGTCGGCACCGGTTTTCACCCGGAGCTGACTGGGCGGGAGAACACTTTCCTTAACGGCGCTATCCTTGGCATGTCTCGAGTGGATATCAAGCGCAAGTTCGACGAGATCGTGGCGTTTGCCGAGATCGAAAGGTTTCTCGATACGCCGGTCAAGCGCTATTCCTCGGGAATGTACGTACGCCTCGCCTTTGCTGTAGCGGCGCATCTGGAGCCGGAAATCCTGATCGTTGATGAGGTGCTGGCGGTGGGGGATGCGCAGTTTCAGAAGAAGTGTTTGGGGAAGATGGAGGAGGCGGGGAAGGAGGGGCGAACGGTGTTGTTTGTCAGCCACAACATGGCGATGATTTCGAATCTTTGCCAGAGAGGCATAGTGTTAAATGAGGGCAGGCTGGAATTCTATGGTCAAGTATCCGATGCGGTGTTGAAATATTACCAAGCCACCAACCAACGAAATGCAGCCAACGCGGGGGAATTCAAGAGCGACACAGCAGAGTTACTCGGCGCTGAAATGATCGGGTTATCAAACTTTTCTGACATCACCATTCACGACGAACTAACGGTTCGGATGAGATACAGAATAAAAAAGCAAATCGATGGAAAATGCGTCCCAAACTTTCATTTCTTCATATCGGATGGAAGTTACGCATTTGTGGCCTCGGCCAAGGATGTTACGAGTATGTCTCCAGGAATTTATTGCGCGGATTGCAAGATTCCGCGCCAGTTCCTAAATGAGGGCGCTTACTTTGTTGGCGTGGCGATAACTACCTATCCTGAGAGCGGTTCATTAAGGGTCGAGTTCTTTGACAAAAACGCCTTGACTTTTAATGTGATAGATCCAATGGACGAACGTTCAAATCGTTACGGTTATGCCGGGCCAATCCCCGGTGTTGTCAGGCCTCAATTGGATTGGTCTATTGCTAAGGAATCACAATGAGATCCGTCATCCTTGCCGGTGGTCTCGGTACCCGAATCTCCGAAGAAACCCACCTCAAACCCAAGCCAATGATCGAAATCGGCGGCAAACCGATTCTGTGGCACATTATGAAGCTGTATTCTGCCCATGGTGTAAATGACTTCGTGATCTGCTGCGGCTACAAGGGATATCTCATCAAGGAGTATTTCGCCAACTATTTCCTGCACATGTCCGATGTGACGTTCGATATGGCTAATAACCGTATGGAAGTTCATCAGCAAAAGGTCGAACCGTGGAAAGTCACTCTGGTCGATACCGGCGAGAACACTCTTACCGGTGGGCGTCTCAAACGGGTATCCGATTACATCAAGGATGAAGAGACGTTCTGCCTTACCTATGGCGATGGCGTCAGCAACGTCGATATCCGAGCTTCTATTGAATTCCACCGCCAACACGGCAAAATGGCGACGGTGACCGCCGTCCAACCGCCGGGTCGCTATGGCGCCCTCGAAAGGTCGGGAAGTCAGGTCACCGGGTTTTCTGAAAAACCTGGTGGCGATGGCGGGATGATCAATGGCGGTTTTTTTGTGCTGTCTACCAAGGTGCTTGATTTGATCGAAGGCGATCAAAGCAGCTGGGAAGGCGAACCGCTGACGCGTATTGCCTCCATGGGTGAAATGATGGCTTTTGAGCACCACGGCTTCTGGCAACCGATGGACACCCTGCGTGACAAGAACGCGCTGGAAGAACTCTGGGTGTCCGGCAAAGCCCCCTGGAAAATCTGGCAATGACTGGGCTAACCCAATTGAGCAAGGGTTTCTGCCAGGGCAAACGTGTCCTATTAACCGGGCATACCGGTTTCAAGGGCTCGTGGTTGGTTCTTTGGTTACATCGGCTGGGCGCTGAGGTGGCCGGCATCAGCCTGCCCCCAAACACTATGCCCAATCTTTTTTCGCTCGCCGGTATCGAAAAACTTTGCCAGAGTCATTATTGTGATATTCGTGACAGTGCTGCACTGGACACCCTGATCAAGCAAGTCCAGCCGGAGATTGTTTTTCACCTGGCGGCTCAACCGTTGGTGCGCACCAGTTACTGCAACCCTGTGGAAACATTTGCCACCAATGTCATGGGTACCGCTCATGTGCTGGATGCGTTGCGCGGGCTGGAGCGTACACGCGTGGCAGTGATGGTCACCTCCGACAAGGTTTATCGCAACAAAGAATGGCCTTGGCCTTACCGTGAAGACGATGCGCTGGGTGGCCACGACCCTTATAGCGCCAGCAAAGCCGCGAGCGAGATTGTGATTGCCAGCTATCGCGATGCCTTTCTCGCAGATCAGGGCGTTGCCGTTGCCAGCGCCCGAGCCGGCAATGTCATAGGTGGCGGTGATTGGTCGGAAGACCGTTTGATTCCTGATGCCGTAGGCGCCTGGCAAACGGGCCAAACACTGGAAGTTCGCCGCCCGGATGCGATACGCCCCTGGCAACACGTGTTGGAACCGCTGGCCGGATATTTGACCCTTGCAGAAAGACTCTGGCAGAAACCTGCCTTGGCGGGTGCTTATAACTTTGGCCCGGAGACCAACCAGACAGCGACTGTACGCGACGTGGTGGAAATTGCCCGCAACAGCTATGGCCGCGGCGAAGTGCGCTATGGAAACGACAGCGATGGCCCGCACGAGGCAAGTTGGTTAGCCCTGGAAGTTGCCAAATCCACTCACAACCTCGGAGTCAAATCCCGCTGGGGACTTATGGAGTCGATCGAAAACACCATGTCATGGTATCGCGCCCGGTATGAGGGCGAAGGAGCGCGAGCACTTTGTGACGCTCAGATTGCTGAATATGAGAGCTTGCTATGAGCCGTTTTACAATCACCGACTTGCCTTTAGCAGGGCTGAAACTGGTTGAACGCCAGATCTTGGGCGACAGCCGAGGATTTCTGTCGCGCCTGTTCTGTGCCGAAGAACTTGCTTCCGCCGGTTGGCAGAAGCCGATCGCCCAGATCAATCATACCTATACAGCCAAACGTGGTACGGTGCGCGGCATGCATTTTCAGCAACCGCCCCATGCGGAAATGAAGCTGGTCAGCTGCGTGCGCGGCAGGGTATGGGATGTCGCCGTGGATCTGAGGGGGGGCTCGGACACCCTCCTGCATTGGCATGCGGAAGAACTGTCGGCTGACAATCACCGGGCGTTCCTCATTCCTGAAGGCTTTGCGCATGGTTTCCAGGCGCTGGCCGATGATGTGGAGCTGTTGTATTGCCACTCGGCTGCTTACCATGACGAGGCAAAGGGTGTTTTGAATCCTCAAGATTTCAAACTGGCTATTGAATGGCCGCTCGAAATCACCGAACTTTCTGACAGCGATGCTCATCATCCGATGATCAATCACGATTTTGCAGGCTTATTGTTATGAAATGTCGCCACTGCGGGGCACCGCTCGAACATACTTTTCTCGATCTCGGTTTTGCACCGCCGTCGAACGCCTATCTGACCTTGGACGATCTGACTCACCCCGAGAAATATTACCCTCTCAAAATCAAGGTCTGCGATCAGTGCTGGCTGGTGCAGACTGAGGATTATGCGCAGGCCGACGAGCTGTTCAGCCCGAATTACGCTTACTTTTCCAGTACCTCGACGAGCTGCCTGGCGCATGCTGCACGTTACGTAGAAAAGATGACACAACATTTGGGGCTCAGCAAAGACAGCATGGTCATCGAAGTTGCCTCCAATGACGGCTACTTGCTCAAGAATTTTGTTGCGGCTGGTATCCCTTGTCTTGGCATTGAACCAACAGACAGTACAGCCGAGGCCGCAGAGAAACTGGGGATTCCCGTGCTGCGCGAGTTCTTTGGCGAACAACTCGGCAAGCAACTCGCCGCCGAAGGTAAGCAGGCCAATCTAATTGCCGGCAACAACGTCTGTGCCCATGTGCCCGACATTAACGACTTCACACGTGGTCTGAAAGCGGCGCTCAACCCCGGTGGAACTATCACACTCGAATTCCATTATTTGAAACGGCTTATCGAGCACACGCAATTCGATACGATCTATCACGAGCATTTTTCCTATCTGTCGCTTTTTTCCATGAGCTCCATTTTCAAGACCGCCGGCTTGCGGGTATGGGATGTGGAAGAGTTGCCTGTCCACGGCGGCAGTCTACGTGTTTACGGTTGTCATGAGGAAGATTCTCGGAAGGCGTCGCCTGCAGTGAATGCGTTGCTTAAAGAAGAACGCAACCGCAGCTTACAAACACTGACTACCTATCAAGACTTCCAGGCCAAAGCGGACAAGGTCAAAGACGATCTGTTGATTTTTCTAATCGAGCAAAAACGTGCAGGCAAAAAAGTCGCTGCATATGGTGCTGCCGCAAAAGGAAATACACTACTGAACTATGCCGGCGTCAAACCCGACTTGGTGCCATTCGTATGTGATGCGGCTGCGGCCAAACAAGGTAAATACATGCCGGGTAGTCACATTCCCATTCTGCCGCCATCTGCCTTGATGCAAGATTCCCCCGACTATGTGCTGATTCTGCCGTGGAACATCGCTGCGGAGGTGAGGCAGCAGAACGCCGAATTGACAGAGCATGGGACCCGCTTTTTTACGGCCGTTCCCAAGCTGGCGGTCCTCTGAAACACCGAATCCTTTACACCAAACCATTGAATCGAAGGACCCACACGTTTGCATGCCGCCGATGATCGACACGCTGCTTACAATTTGCCTTCAGAACCGTTGTGAAACCCCAGGGCGGTTTCCTAATGATATTGGCGAAGTCGCGTTCTATGCCGCCGGCCTACTGTCCCGATGAAATTACACTGGAATAAATAGATTTCGCAAAATAACGTACGCTAAATTGCCATTCAGCCTAGCGAAAACGCATCAAAGTCTCAAAGAGAAGCGCGCCCTGAGGGAAAAGGAATTCCCCCTAGTTCTTTCGCCGAAGACAGGGGCTCCCCAAGATGGTTGTCTGCTTCTCTCCTCCTAGGGAACCCGTTAGCATATTCGATTGCTTCCTCAGTGGTTCGATATCCGAATCTGTTGTCGTCTGGAGGCTGGATTGCAAAACGATTAACCAAGATAAACCAAACCCATTTTGTGTGTGAACCCCCGGATAACCATTTTAATTTGTTCATAACCGTGCGTGTCGAAAAAAGCTTGCTCATAAATGACCTAAAACTGAATTTTTCGTTTTGAATGTCTTCCCGTCCATGGGTGACAAGTAACGCTTCCATTTCAAGCTTTAAGTCTGGATTTTCTATTCTGGCTATTTCTTGGCTCATAATTTTTAGGTATGCACATTGATCAATTGATATGAATTTTTTGCTATCAGTTTCTTCCTGAATTAGACAATACTCATGGCAAATCGCGTTAAATACGGTTCTGAATTGTGGAATAGGAGCGGCAAAATTAATAGGTGTCCCTTCCAAATCAGCGATAAAATCCATATGATCCTTTGTACTTTTTCCTATCGCCAGGCTTTCTCCATTACTTCTGTATAGAGCATAATGCAAAAGCACAGATACATCAAAATATAGGATAGTATCAAACATCTCCAAGAAACGAAAACAAAAATTAAAATCTGGTGAAATTGAATCAAAAACGTTACCATAGTGTGCTTGCATTTTATGTATGCAAGAGCGCGGTACAATCGAATTAAGCATTCTGGGCAGGCAACCATGTAGAATCGCTCTTGATACAAGAAACAATAAACGGTCGGAACTGATTTCAAAGACCTTTCCAGTCCATGGCGTCTGAAGGACTCTGATAGGGATTTTATGATCAATTACCTTATCGTGTGTGTAACACAATAGTTTATTAGGATGGTGTTTTGCAATCTCGATAGCCTCCGTTAATTTTCCATTTTTGAAAATCATTCGGTCAGTCAAGAATGTAATATGGCTGAACGCCGAGAATCTTAAAGATTGTTCCATTGCCCAGTCCCAATGTCGTGACATAGGCATTGGCTTTGGAGGGCCTATGTAATGAACTTCCCTGTTGGTTAATGGTTTGCAAAAAGCAGACAACTCGTTCGCCTCAGAACCAATGGTGGAATTATCCGAAACAAGGATCTGAATATTTTCCACAGATTGGCCCAAAACAGATCGAATAGCATTCATTGCCAACTTCGCGCGGTTCCTGGTTGGAATTACAACGGTTAATCCAGTGTATGACATAAGAATTACCCACTTTTGGATGTTACTTTTCACTAATTGCGGAGGGAGAATAGACGGACCATCCGTCGGCGGTGAAGTAAGCGTCGGTGCGAATGTTTCGCTTGATTAAAGGACCAATAGAGTTCGCAGATGCGTCGTGTGCGGGTTCAATTCGTATGCGAACGCGGTTATCTTCAGCCGCTACGAGAACCAACGCCTTGCTTGTTCCGCGCCCTCTAACTTTCCCCTTAACAGAAAGATAGCTCTCATCGATCACAACCAAACCGTCCAGTCTTTGGGAACTTCTCGCAGCGATCCCGTGACGAAGCTTTTGGAGGCAGTTCCACACGGTTCCTTGCGAGCCGAAGCCCATCAGTTGTTGCAGCTCGCATGCGTTGACTCCTCCCCTGCGCCCTGCCATTTCCCAGGTCGTCCGGATCCCGCATCCGAATACTGGCGTCCGAGGCCGTCAAGGACACCCGACCAGATTATATCCTGATCCTGCCGCGGAACATCGTGGAAGAAATCACGCAGCAAATGGACCACGTGCGCGAATGGGGCGGAAGCTTTGTGGTCCCCATTCTCACGGTGAAGGTGCTGCCATGAGGTTTTTCCCACTGGTCTTCCCGGCGCATGATCGTGGAAATCGAGCCGGTGGGAGACGAACGGGGATTTTTCGCCCCGACGTGGTGCGCGCAGGAATTCGCGGAGCATCGATCAAACCCGGACGTTTCCCAGTACAGGATCTCTTTCAATCGGAAACGCGGAACCGTGCGGGGCATGCACTGACAGGCCGAGCCCCTCCAGGAGGCCAAGCTGGTGCGTTGCCTTGGCGGCGCGGTGTACGATGTGATCATCGACCTGCGCAAGGATTCGCCGACGTACACCCGGCGGTTCGGAATCGAGCTTTCGGCCGCCATCCGGCACATGCTGTACGTGCCCGAAAGGTTCGCGCACGGATTCATCACATTGGCTGACGACTCGGAGATGTTGTACTTTATTTCCACCTGCCACGTGCCTGAAGAGGCCCGTGGGGCCCGGTGGAACCATCCGGTTTTCGGCATCGCGTGGCCCGAACCGGTACAAAACATCTCGGCGAAAGACCGCGAACTGGAGGATTTTTTGTCGTGAAACGGATTCTGGTGACAGGCGCGAGCGGGTTTGTGGGGCGCAATACGCTGGGCCCGCTGCGTGAACGCGGGTTCGAGGTGCACGGGGCCGTGGCGCCCGGCGAGGTTCTGGATGCGCGCGGCGTGATCGCACGTGGCGTGGACCTCCTGGATCCGTCTCAGGTGCGGCGGCTTTTCCGTGACGTAGCCCCCAGCCACCTGCTTCACCTGGCTTGGTGCACCGAGCATGGTAAGTACTGGGAGGCGCCGGAAAACCTCGATTGGGTTGCCGCGAGCCTGACCCTGGCACGGGCATTCGCGGATCATGGGGGGAGACGCATGGTGATGGCAGGTTCGTGCGCGGAATACGGCTGGGGTGCACCAAACTGCACGGCGCAGGGGACGGAACCCCCGCTCCCTTTGGAAGAGGGAACTTGTGGGACATCGACCTGCATCGAGGGGGTCACCCCGTGCAATCCCGCCACTCTGTACGGAATTTCCAAACACACCCTTCAGACACTGGTTTTAGCGTTTTGCGCCCGCGCGGGCATTTCCGGGGCCTGGGCGCGGATTTTCTTTTTGTACGGCCCGAACGAGGATCCTCGTCGGCTGGTGGCATCGGTTATCCGTGCATTGTTGTTGGGCGAGCCCGCCAGATGCACCCACGGAGAACAGGTGCGGGACTTCCTGCACGTGGCCGACGCCGGTTCTGCCCTCGCGGCCCTGGTAGACAGCGGTGTGGAGGGCCCGGTAAACGTGGCCTCGGGAAACGCCGTGCCCCTGCGCGAAGTGCTACATGTGTTGGGCGAGCGCCTGGGCCGGGGCGATCTCATCCAGCTGAGCGCAAGGCCCGCCCCGGAAAATGACCCCCCGATCCTGGCCGCGGACACGGGCAGACTCAACCGTGAGGTGGGCTGGAAACCGGCCCTGGACCTGGAGACTGGACTGGACGCAACCATCGAATGGTGGCGAGACCGGCTCAATGGCAACGCCTCATGAAGACCGAAACGCCTTGTCCCGTGTGCTCCGCTCCCGACACCGCGGTGTTTTTGAAACGGCAAGGCGTTCCGGTGCACCAAAACCTGCTGTTGGGCGACGCCGAGGCGGCCCGAGCCATCTCCCGCGGCGACCTCGAAATGGCGGTGTGCGATTCGTGCGGGTTTGTGTTCAACCAGGCGTTTGATTCGGAAAAGCTGTGCTACGGCAGCGACTACGACAACGACCAGAGCAGTTCTCCCCGTTTTCTTTCGCACATGGACTCGCTTGCCCATCTCCTTTTGATGGAAAAGGGAGTGCGCGATTCCTGCATCGTGGAAGTGGGGTGCGGGCAGGGACAATTTTTGCGGCTGCTGGTGAATAACCCGCACAACAACACCGCCATGGGCTTTGATCCGAGCTACACCGGCCCTGACGAGGCGCTTGAGGGCCGTATGCGTTTCGTTGCGCAGTATTTTGATGAAACCGCTGCGGGGGTGGAGGCGGGCGTTGTGGTGTGTCGCCACGTAATCGAGCACGTGGGCGACCCGGTGGGTTTCTTGAGGGGCATACGCGGGGCGGTCGGCGAGGGTGCGCGAATCTACATAGAGACGCCGGACGTGGAGTGGATCCTCGAAAACCGGGTGGTGTGGGATTTTTTTTACGAACACTGCTCCCTGTTTTCGCCGGGTTCGCTGGCCACAGCACTGGCCCGTTCCGGTTTTGAAATGACCGAAACCCGTTCCGTTTTTGGCGGACAATACCTGTTCACGGAGGCAAAGGCGGTCCCTGTCACGCACGATATAACCCCTGTTTGCGGGCCCACTTGGGCACTCGCCCTGGCCTTCGGCGAACACGAACAAAACCTGCTGCAAAGCTGGCAAAAGACTGTGCTGGAATATAAAAGAAACGGAAATGTGGGACTGTGGGGCGCGGGCGCCAAGGGGGCGACCCTTGCCAACCTGGTGGACCCGGAAGCATCCTTGCTTTCATGCGTGGTGGACATAAATTCCAATAAATGCGGAAAGTATGTTGCAGGCACCGGCCACCCCATCACGGATCTCGAGGGGGCCACCGAACGTGGGGTGAAAGCCCTGATCCTCATGAATCCGGAATACCGGGAAGAAAATGAACTCTTGCTGAAAACGGCAGGGTCGGATATTTTTCTTGTGAGACACGGATAAACACAAGTTTGCGGAAGGGTCGGGCAGACACAGGGCCGGCCAAGGATCGAATTGCCATGAAACTGACCATCGACACCGAAGCCAATACGATTTCCTGGGAGGACGGCCCGGACCATGGCTCCATGGACCTGTACAGCAAGGAGGCCTTCGAGGCCCTGTCCGAACTGTGGGTCAAGGTGGGCTGGAGCCAGAAGTATTCCTACACCTTCTCCTGGCTGGGTCGGCCCATCATCCAATTACCCCAGGACATGATCCGCATCCAGGAAGCCATCGTTTCGGTGAAACCGGACGTGATCGTGGAAACCGGCATCGCCCACGGGGGATCCCTGGTCTTCTACGCCAGCCTGTGCCGCCTGCTTGAACACGGACGGGTCATCGGCATCGACATCGACATCCGGTCCCATAATCGCAGGGCCATTCAATCTCACCCGCTGTATCCCCTGATAACTCTCTTCGAGGGTAGTTCCGTGGACCCGGAAACCGTCTCGTGGGTCAAGAATTCGGTGAAACCGAACGAGACCGTGATGGTCGTGCTGGATTCCTGCCACGAAAAGGACCACGTGGCCGCCGAACTGGAAGCGTACCACGGGCTGGTGACACAGGGATCTTACCTGGTGGTCACGGACGGGCTCGCCAAGCGCTTGGCGGACGTGCCCCGGGGCGATACAAGCTGGACGTGGAACAACCCTCTGGACGCTGCCGAGGAATTCGCCGCGGCCCACGCCGAATTTCTGCTGGAGCCCCCGCCCTGGCCCTTCAACGAAAGCGGACTGGACCGCGACGTCACTCACTGGCCCGGGGCGTGGCTGCGCCGGCGTTAGCCCGCGCGAAAGGGCGCGGCAAAAAGACCCGGCAAAGAACCCACGCCACCATGTCTACGGCTGACGGTCATTCTGAGCTTCGGCACTATCGAATTCAACTCAGTCGTGGATGCCCGTATCACTGGATCTGTGGAACAGGTAGCAGGTCGGAAGCTTCGAAAGCGAATTGTCGAAACCTGTCTTGACGAGATAGTTGAGGTCAAGAGAAGCCATCCCAATCTCGAACTTCTGGTGATCACCGACGACTGCACCACTGCCGATATTCAGCGATTCAAGAGGTTTCTGGTGTGTGTCGTTGAAATGGATCTCGGGTGGGATCTGTCGATTGACAATGTACGGGCAAATTTGATCGATGAAGAATTAATCGACCTTTTTGTGGCCGCAGGCGGGTCTAGCCCGCTTTTCTCACCGCCCCCCATTACTGCCCTGGCGGTAGCCGTTACTGCGAGGGTTTGAGGGGTGGAGAGAAATGCGGATTAAGTGTTCCAGCGACTCGGCTTGCAGACGAACTGACGAACCTCGGACTCGACCGGGTTCAATGGTTCAAGGCAGATTCGCAGGGCACGGATCTGCGAATCTTCATGATGCTGCCCGAATTGATACGAGCTGGTGAGATCGCAGTGCGAGCACACGACCACCCGGCATCCACATCTGTATCAACACGGCAATCTTCCGTCCCCCGTGGGTCTGCTGCCTCACCGCCCGTGTCCTTTCGACCTCAAACTGCTCTGAGCCATCGAGAAACGCACCACAATCAACGAAACAAGATGGGCTGCTGAGCCCGGTGAGTGATTGCAGTATTTGTGGATCCACGATCAATCCTTTGTCAACCTGATGATCTCGTCCCCTCATTCCTTCTTGGCGAGGAATGTGATCCTTCCCGCCTGTCGCAACCAGGCCAACAGTGAAGCCGTGGGCCTGACGGCATACCGAAGGAGCCCTGAACCTCGTTCGGGAAACGCGAGAAGAGCCTCCGCGAAGGGCAGGCTGTGGCGCGCGAGAAACCGTCCCGCATGGAACATCAAGTTGTTGACGTTGCGCTGGTGAAAGATCGTGATGTCGCAAAAGCCGGTGTGCTCGAGAAGGTTGGTGAGGGTTTTCGGAGTGAAGTGGAAAAGGTGGGTCGGGACCTGGAGGGCGTACCAGTCGGGGCCGAAAAAGCGGAACTCCCAGCTTGCGCAGTTTGGAACCGAACCCATGATGTGGCCCCTGGGACGGAGCCAGTCGTGCAGCCTCCGAGCGTCCGCAAACGGATCGTGGAGATGCTCGAGGACCATGATTGCGACGATCAGGTCGAAGGACCCGGGATCGAAATTGACAGAGTCGATGGTCCCGGTTTGAATCGGCAGCTCGATCCGCGAGCGGAGTGCTTCGGCCGTTGCCGGCGATGGTTCCAGCCCCTGGACATTCCAGCCCATGTCGGCGAGCTGTACGAGAAAACGACCCGAACCGCAACCCACCTCCAGCGCGTTCCCGGGGGGGCGATTCCTCGGCAGGACCCACTCCTTTGTATCGAGCAGAGGACCCGCAATCGCCTTTGCAGCCCGCTTCCACCCGGGCGGCCTTCGCGGCGCGTGAGGCGCGGAGAACGGTTGGTAGTCCTCGGGATAGTAGGCGGCAATGGCCCGCCGGTCGGGTCGGGGGGAGGTCAGCATGAGCCCGCACCCCCGGCAGCGGTGGACGCTCCACTCTCCGGGCAACTGATGGAGAGTGTCGGCAGCGGTGAACAACGGCTGCAACCCTTCTGACCCACACCCGGGGCAGGATGTGATCGACTCGAGCTCGATCCCGATGCTGTTGTTATCGGTTTCGGCGGGGGTCATCGATCCGTTCCCAGCCCGCATCTCTGATCAGCTTTCCGGCCGTGGCATATTGCTCGCAGATCCATCGTCAGCTGCCGTTCGCAGGATTGCTCGTGACCTCGGCGAGCGCCTCTTCGAGACGTTCGATCGCCTGATTCACTGTCCACTCCTCAGACACCCAACGGCGGCCGTTTGCACCCAACATCCGGCCGAACTCGGGATCGCAGAGAATTGCCTCGATCGCCTCGGCCATTGCAGCGGGGTCTTCTTCGACGAGGAGGCCGTTGAAACCGTCACGCACGGTCTCGCGAATCCCAGCCTCGGCGATGCCCACGACCGGCAGCCCGCACGCCGAGGCCTCCAGGGGCGCGAAGCCGAAAGGTTCGAGGCGGGGCGCGTACACCATGGCCGAGGCGCGGTTGAGCCTGCGCACCAGCTCCTGATCCGAAAGATTGACGCTGAAGGCGATCTCCACTTTCCGATCTGCCGCCAACGCCTCCATGCTCCGCCGGTAGTCAGCATCAGCGACATTGCCGATCCACTCCAGGCGTGGTCGATCGGCGCTCACCGCCGCGACCGCCTCGATGGCGCGCTCGATCGCCTTTGCGGGGACGATGGCGCCGACGCCGATGACGGTACGTTCGCGCACCAGACGGCGGTCTTGGAATAGCGAGACGTCGACTCCGAGGCGGCAGACCCGGGCCGACAGACCGTACGCCCGCAGGACGCTCTCCCGGCTATAGAGGGAGTTGACCAGGAGCAGATCGAATGCGCTCGCGTTGTCCTGTTCCTCGCGCATCAGGATGCCGAGGCTGCGGATCCGAGCCATGTGACGAATGAAGGCCGCAACTGATGTCGGGCGCACGCCGGCGGCGGGCGACCGTTCAACTGTTGCCCGCCAGGGCAGATGCGGCGCCGCCTCATAGAGTGAGCGCAGCGGCTCTTGCAGGTAGAGGAGCCGGGGCAGATCGACGAATCGACCAATCGCGCTCACCGCATAGTGCATGCTCGCATTCGCGAAAAGGACGTCAAACCCTCCCGCGCTGATTTGCCCTGCACAGGCCCGGCAGTGGCGATCCATGGCCTTGATGTCGTTTCGAACTCCCCGGTAAAGTGCGACCGGACCGCTGCGCTGAGGGCGGCCCTTTGGCCACTCGACGGGGACGACGTGCTCAGGCGCGAGATCCTGAAGTGGCAGGAAGTCCTCGTCAACCCGTTCGGGGCACCAGATCTCGACCTCATGCCCACGATTCAGCAACCCTTTGACGTGCATGTGGAGGGCGCGCCTACCGCCACCCCCGGGGAGATAATGCCAGACTGCGACTCGGAGCGGGTTTGCCGTGGTCATGTTGCTCGGACCCCTGTTTCCGTGCCGTTCCCGCTCCGCGCCCGAAACCAGCGCCATGGCCAGGCAAGGCACAGGAGCGGGTACTGGACCGGGTGGTGGATCTTGAAGTAGTCAAACATCCCTCGATACAGCAGATCGTCGTAGATCGCCGGGTCGAGTTTCTCGGACGAGACCCCCTCGAGGTGGATGACCATGGTGTCCGGGAGGACGTGGCTGACAAACCCGGCCTCCTTGATGCGATGAAAAAGATCGACGTCGTTGAAGAGGAGCGGGAAGCGTTCGTCAAAGAGCATGCCGATTGCGTCGATCACTCGGCGACGCAAGAGGCTGAACGACGCGCCTGACTGGGCGACCTCCTCGACCCGGTCGAAGCTCTTGTCGCGCAAGAAGTAGGTGTCTTGAATTTTCCGCCCGAGGAGGAAGCGATCGACGGCTCGTCCGAGACGATGGTAGTGCGCGATGACAAAAAGGGCATTTGGCAACCGGCGGAAAAACTCCTGCGGGGTCCCCGCCCGGTCGCAGAATCTCGGAGTGACGGCCCCCACCTCCGGGTGGGCGTCCGCGTACTCAACCAAGGCCTTGACGGCATCGTCCTGTAGCACGATGTCGTTGTTGCCCACGATGACGTACCGGCCGGTACTGATTTCGAACCCCTGGTTGCAGGCTCGGGCGAAAAAAAGGTTCTCGCGGTTGAAGATCGGTTTGACCCGGTCGTCGGATTCGGCCACCTGTCGAATGATATGGGGGCTGGAATCGGTAGAGCCGTTGTCGACGATGATGAGCTCGAAGTCGATGTCCTGGGTGTGGACGAGGATCGAATCGAGGCACTCGGCGAGGACTTCGTCGCCGTTCCAGTTGGGAATGATGATCGACACCTCGATTCCCACGGACCTTACACTCCGTCGGAAAGGCAACGAAACAAAGGAGATCGTTTCTTTGGCACCCAATAATTCTATCACCGCCGAAAAGGCCGAGACGCGGTACTCGATACAATGATCCGGAGGTGCTGACGCCTCCGGAATCCATGATTGAAGTAGAACGCGTGCACGATGATCATCCAAACTTGAAGACCGAGGCGCCTGGGAGGTCGATCCCTGTGCGACGAGGGCGAACCCGCCGCCTGGTGATCCGGGCAGTCGGAGACGAGCGCGTGGCCAGCACGCGCTATCGAGTCCTGGCACATCGTGACGCCCTCGAGGAAGCAGGGTTCGCGACCGAGGTTCGGCTGCAGACGGCGCCACGGTGGAAACTCGGGCGTCTTCCCCTGCGTTTTGCAGAACTCGTGGCGGACACCTGGGGCTCGTTGCCGGCGGATATCCTCATTATCCATCGGCGAACCTACCCGCCGTTTTTTGCACGGCGGCAGCGGCGACCCGGCGTTCCCCTCGTCTTCGACTTCGATGACGCCCTCTATTTGCCGCCGCCGAGTGCGCTTCAGAACGAGCGGACAAGGGCGCGTTTCCGCCGCAATTTCCTGGCCACGGTGTCGCCAGCGGATCTCGTCCTCTGCGGCAACCGCGAGCTTGCGTCGCAGGTGCCAAACGGTCGGACCGCGATCTTGCCGACTCCTGTCGACTGCGAGCTGTTCCGCCCGGATTCGGTGAAGCCTACCACCGACCCGGTTGTCGGGTGGGTAGGTCACGCCGACAATCTCCCGTTTTTGGAGGCCCTGGCCGATCCCCTGCGCGAGGTGGCTCGCCGGCACCCCAATTTCCGATTGGTGGTGGTCTCCGATCGACCGCCAAAGATCGACGGGGTGCGGGTCGAGTTCCGACCGTGGAAGATCGAGGACGAAGTCAGGTGTTTTGACGGGATCCGGGTTGGGCTGATGCCCCTCGACGACACGCCCTGGACGCGGGCCAAGTGTGCCTTCAAGGCCCTCCAGTACATGGCGCTCGGTATTCCGCCGGTAGTATCTCCTGTGGGCATGAACCGTGAAATCGTGGTGGATGGCGACAACGGCTTCGTGGCGGCGCATCCTGAAGAATGGGTGCGATCCATCGATACCCTGCTCAGCGATAACGTGATGGCCCACCGTCTGGCCGACGCAGCGCGGAAGACGGTAGAGTCGGAATTCTCATTGACCGTCATGTCTCGCCGGCTGGTGGCGATGCTCGAGGGGCTGCGTGCGTAGCGCAGCGCTCCTGGAAACGGGGTAATCGACGGATGTGCGGCATCGCCGGAATCCTCGGAGGCCAGGACGTCGACAGGCGAAAGCGTCAGGTTTCGGCGATGACCCGCGCCCTGGTCCACCGCGGCCCGGACGACGAAGGCCACTTTGACGATGAGGGTGTAACCCTGGGCTTCCGGCGGTTGGCGGTGATCGACATCGAGACCGGGCAGCAGCCGATCGTCGATGAGGAGCGGCGGCTGGCGATCGTTCTCAACGGCGAGATCTACAACTTCCGCGAGCTCCGTGAGGAGCTCCGGCAGAGGGGCCACCGCTTCCGCACCCGGGGCGATGTGGAGGTCGTGCTGCGGTTGTGGGCCGA
>SDBT01007125.1_pt1 | contig 18453 bp, 15 predicted proteins | sample 2277101 | NCBI WGS metagenome assembly SDBT01 (sample SAMN10404973, study PRJNA504765) | marine sediment metagenome | isolation source: marine sediment core GS10_PC15, 103 cmbsf | place: Arctic Ocean: Southern Knipovich Ridge | collected 2010
TTTCTCCAGATAATATCCTTATTTGTCTTCTGGTCTAATGAATGAGGGATGAACACAATTATTCCTGCAAATACACAAATCGCTTGAACTCCTGTGCAAAAGGTTTGAAAATATATAGATCCCTTCTCAGGAATTGAAAATCGCCAATGATACATTCCAACTGGTTCATATTCTGCTTCGACGCCCATATTAAATAACAAGTTCAAGAAAAACGCTGTTTGTTTTACCACAATTTCGTGTAACCAATAATTTGCACTCGTATCAAAGAAGTAGTAAATTGCATATGAGAGTATGGGAGCACCTATTAATGCTATAATAATCGATCGTGGAGTAAATATATATTTATCTTCTCCGAATTCGATAATAGGTTTTCCTTTAATCTTTTCTTTGTTTCGATTACTTTGAGTGAATAAATCCTCATTATTTGCTATCTTCAAGTAAAAGTGAAATCTATCTACGATTATATAATTAAGAATTAATAGTAATGGGATCATGACATATCCCATATTATACCGAGCCTTGGATTCCATAAAGGGTATTACTAATCCCATAAGAAACGCAAACAGTAAATTACATGATAAATAAATCCAAATTAAGATTTTTTTATTCCCAATGGACTTTTCATAGTTGTTTTTTAAAAAGTTCAAGGAGAAATAATCAATAATGATTAATACTGGAATAATAACTACTAGAATAGTACCAATTGACATATACAGCCCAATAAAAAATGCAATAACTAAAATTATTGACGATAAAATCCATATAATAAGCTTCTTCTTCATTTTGGCATCCATATGATTTTTCTCCTTTCGAATTTGTAAATAAACCTAATTTTTAATTTTTTCAAGTTTGCCTATATAACTTTTAAAAGATATTAAGAAAAAGTAAATATGGTTTTTATTTAATACTATTTTTTGTTTTTCTAAAGAAGCGTATTTAAAAGAGAATGTGGATTTATTTTCTTCTTTTTTAAATAGAAGACAAAGTAATATTAAATAATATATTGTATTTATATTAAAATGAGCGCGTAAGTAATAATTAAATTATGCCTCGGTAATTCGCCGCGGTTGATTTACATGAGCATGCACATACTACCAGAGAAATCCAAGAAAGAAAAAAACAGTTTGACTTATACTATCCAAAATATTGTAGTAAAGTCCACATTAAACATAAAATCCGATATCGATCTTATAAAAATAGTTAAACATGTTAAAAATACAGAATATAATAAAGCTCGCTTTCCTGGTTTATTCTTTAGAATAGCTGATCCTAAGTGTGTGGTAATAATCTTTAGAACCGGAAAGATGATATTAACCGGAATAAAAGCCTTTATTAATATTAAAAAAATTGTTGATCTTATAGTTACAGAATTGAATAAAACTGTTAAAGCTAACATAAAAAGAGATATGGTTGACTCAGAAATCGTTAATATCGTAGCAACTGCTAACTTTGATAACCAAATCAATTTAGATTTAAGTGCAATCACTCTTAATAATGTAATTTTTGAGCCAGAAGTATTCCCCGGATTGATCTATAAGTGTGTAAAACCCTATAAATGTGTATTTTTAATCTTCAATAGTGGAAATGTTGTTCTTACAGGAATTAGAAAAGAAAAAGATATTGAGCCTGCTTTAATAAATTTAGGACGTATGATAAGAAAAGAAAACTTATTTTTCAAAAATTAAAAGATTAGGTAAATATTAACTAATTATATATTAATAATTGCCCTCAAATCTTTAAGTATAAAGGATTTTAGTAAAAAAAAAGTTGAAATCAAATCTTGATATTCAATTGTTTCTATATTAGTATGCATATAACGGACTGGCGTTGATACCAGAGCACAAGGAATGCCTGCCTTTGTTATCTGAATCGCTCTCGCATTTGTTGGTGTCGCACGAGGTTCTGCAATCAATGAATAAGGTATGCTTTCTTCTTTAGCAGTATCAATTAAAAGTTTAGTTAATTTTGGATACAAATTAGGTCCTATTCTTATTACAGTTCCTGATCCTAATGAGCAGTCATGATATTTATCCTTATTAACACCTGGAAAATCTATTGCATGTGAAACTTCTACTACCACAGCAATGTCTGGCGAAATTTTATAGGCTCCTACAGTTGCACCTCTTACTCCAATTTCCTCTTGAGCTGCGAATTCAAACACTAAATCTTTATCTAACATTTCTTTTTCTTTTGATAACTCCATAATAAGTTTAACAAGGACAAAACAACCGGCTCTATCATCAAATGCTTTTGAACATATTCTTTTATTTCCTCTAAAAGCAATACATTCTTGTTTTAATATTATATAATCTCCTACAGAAATATATTTTCTTACCTCATCCGCACTTGACATACCACAATCTATAAACAGATCTTCTAGTTTACTGGTCTTCTTTCTTTCTTCCGGTGTGAGGAGATGTATTGGTCTTTCTCCAAGTATACCAATAATTTCTTCCCCAGAAGTAGAGTGAATAGTCACTTTTTGTCCGGGGAGGATTCTGGGATTTTGTCCTCCCACTTGTGAAAACCTTATGAACCCATTCTTATCGATATAACGGACCATGAATCCGATTTCATCCATGTGGGCATCCATCAAAACTTTTAATTTTGGTTCTTCAATCTTTTTTTGACCATTAATATAGCAGAAAAGGTTTCCTAAGATGTCTGTTTCAATATTATCGCAGTATGGCTCAACAAGTTCTCTAATATATTCTCGAATTTTGCTTTCATTTCCAGAACATGCTTGAATCTCAGTAAGGTTTTTTATAATCTCAAAATCAGTTTCAAAAGTCATTAAAAAAATTCAACTCAAATTTTATAATTTATATTGTGAAACCATTCAATATTAATTCAGATATTGAAACAAAAAATAAAATTTTTTTTGAAAGGTGAATTCTTATATTTCAAATAACTAAATTAATTAATATTATCTGTTAGGAGAGATTTCTAATGTCCGAAGAAAAAGACAATAATAATTCTGAAAATGAAGATGAAATAAAAAAAGAAGAAGTTAACACTGAAAAAACTGAAGAGCAAGCCGAAACTGAAACTTCTAAAGCTAAATTTACATTTAAATGTACTCGGTGCGATAAATGTTGCTTAGCTCGGGGGCCTATTCCGATCACATTGTGGGATCTAGAATTATGGGCTAGAAATGGCGTAATTGCAAACTTTATGCCTTATTTAGAGGTATATAATAAACCCGATGGTGGTTTTGACTTGATTTTAAAACCATTGCCTCCACCAAAAAAGGAGGAGGATTCCACACCTAGTGATCCTTTCGGAGGGCCGCCCATAGAAGATTTACTAGACGAAAAATGCCCTTTATATAATAAAGAACAGAAAAAATGCTTAATTTATGAAAATCGACCATTAAGCTGCCGAACTTACCCATTAGAATTTGATGGTAAAAACTTTAGTGTAGTCGATGTTGACTGTCCTGGGATAGGTGAACCGGATATGACTAAGGACGAATTAAAAGAGATGAGAGAAACGGCTAAAACTATGTATTTTGAATTAACTCGGATGAGAATAGCTTTACCGGTCTTAACTCAGATGATCTCAAGAAATGTCATGATGGACTTAATGCGCCAAAATATGGAAGCGATGAATAAAATGAGTGACGAGGATAAAACTAAGCTAGATGATATATTTAAGAAAAACCAAGAAGAAGCCCCACCTGAATAATTTATTTATTGTTAAATAGTGATAATTTCTTAGTAAGAGGAGTTATGATTATTTTTTTTTACTCCACTTTCATTACTCTTTAAATTATTATTTTTAGCTGATTTTTTTAAATCTTCGAATTTCACGATAGCATTTTTAGGTATGAGTCCAATTTCAGGTGTAGGCTTAATAGGTTCTTCAGGAGTTGCAATTGTTGCTGTTTTAAGTTTATCTTTAAATGGTTTAATTTGTGAAGTTGTTATATATTTCATAACTTTTCTTTTGTGAATAAGATATCCGATCGCTACACCACTTATCATTCCAACGCTAGTTCCAATTATCGCTAGGCTTATCAGCAGTTGGTCTTGGGTTTCTACTAATTTTACTTTCTCATCAGCTCCATCGTCTTCTGCAATCGTAATTTCAGGAAGAACAGATGGAGGCAATTCATATTCAAACTTATTATCTTTAAAAATATTACCTCTACTCATAAATTGATATATACTAGCATTATTTCCTACGATGTAGTTTTCAGTTATGGAGTTGTAATTACTAATTATTAGATTTATTCCATTTTGATTATAATCAATATTGTTACCTGTAATATTATTTTCATTGCTAAACCATAAATATAATCCGTTTAAGTTAATTTTTACCACGTTTTTTAAAAATTTGTTGTTATGACCGCAGATTTCTAAAATACCATTTTCATTGTTGCTCAAGCTATTATTGAGCACCTTTCCATTTTTAGTATTAACTAATTTGATTCCTGCAGCCCAATTGAAAAAAGCTCCTCCCGCATTGTAAAGAGTGCAGTTCCTAATTATAAAATAGGGACGGGAATTTCTAATTGTAATACAACTTCCAGAGTTTTGTCCGTCAATAATAACATTTTCAATAACATATGGATCTTCTACTGTCCCACTACCGGAACACCACTCATTTTCTTCACTTGTTTTCCTCCAACTATATTTACACGTCCAATCATTAATATATATTGGATTACCTGTAAGATTCCAAAATTTTGGTGTTTCTATATCTTGGAATGTATTAGTATTTATTCTTAGTTCAATATTCTCTTTTGTTTCCTCATTGGTAGATTCATTACCGAAATCTATGATAGTTATCACTGAGCCTAGAAGTAAGAGAAAAAACAATACAAAAGTAATCTTCTTATCCATCACTTTTTCTTCAATTTTAAGAGCAATGTAATAATATTTATATTTTTTCTTAGAATTTTATTTATTGGTTTATAAAAATAATGTGTTAATAAAAATGGAGCAAATAATAAATAATTCAAAAATAAAACTAGTTCAGGGAGATATAACTGAATTAACAACGGATGTTATTGTCAATGCTGCTAATGCCCAATTAATATTGGGAGGGGGTGTGGCGGGAGCTATACGAAGAAAGGGAGGTCCTAAAATTCAAGAGGAATGTAACTCCATAGGAGGAACATTTATTGGAGGGGCTGTTATAACAACCGGGGGGGAATTGAAAGCAAAATATGTTATCCATGCAGTTGGACCTCGAATGGGAGAGGGAAACGAAGATGAGAAGTTAAAGAACGCCACTCTTAATAGTCTCAAACTCATGGATGAGCATAAATTAAAAACTATAGCATTTCCAGCGATTTCAACCGGCATTTTTGGATATCCGATCGATAGATGTGCAAAAATTATGATTTCAAACGCAAAGGAATATTTAGCAGGTGAAACTCAAATCGAAGAGGTTATTTTTTGTCTGTATTCAAATTCCGACTTCAAAGTTTTTGAAAATGAGTTGAAATAAAAACCTATTTTTTTATTTATTTTGTCAATTTTAAAGGGTATTACCAATCTTTATTTATTTCAGAATCTTTTCCTACAAAACTATTCTCAGAATTAATTTTTAAATGATTACTGTGAGTGAAAAAATGAATGTCTTATTTATAATGACAGATCAGCAACGTGCTGATCATTTAGGCTGTGCAGGAAATCCAGTATTAAAAACTCCTAATATCGATAGTATTGCAAACGATGGTGTAAGGTTTTCAAATGCTTATTGCACTAACCCTATGTGCATGCCTAATCGAGCATCTCTTATTACAGGATTATATCCAAATATGCACGGCCTTAGAAGCAATGGGATAAATTTACCTTTACATATTCCTACGATAACTCAGAGTTTGAAAAATTCAGGTTGGCACACGGTATCTGTTGGAAAATTACATCTTCAATTTGGAATTGGAGCATTCAGAAGTAAATACAAATCATTAGAAATGGGGGGAGGGTGGGGAAAAAATAAAGATTATAAGTTTCCTGTTCCCTATTATGGATATGATGAGGTAGAAATTACGCTAGGACATGGTGATATTATGGGGGGAGACTATACGAAATGGTTGTATGAAAGATCTCCGCAAAGTGTTGAATCAATAAACAAAAGACAGGGCATGTTTTTTCATAATATAATGTATGAAACTCCCATACCAGAAGAGTTATATCCAACTTCTTATGTTACAGAACGTACGCTTACATTTCTTGAAAGATTTTCTCAAGGAGATTACGATAATAAATCTAACTTCTTCTTGCATTGTTCATATGCAGATCCACATCATCCCGTCTGTCCTCCGGGGCGTTATTATGATATGTATAATCCTGACGATATTGAATTGCCTGCTAGTTTTAATAATACGAAGAATTTATATAACCATAAATTTTTAGGACGGGTTTTAAAAAATCCACCTGCAAGAGGAGCTATGTGTCGAGAAACAACTGAGGAAGAGGCTCGGAAGTTTATTGCAGGAACTTATGGATCTATATCATTGATTGATCATGGAGTAGGTCAAATTTTAGCATCTTTAGAAAAATTAGGATTAGCAGATAACACGATAGTGATTTATACAAGTGATCACGGGGATTTGATGGGAGATCATGGAATGTTATTAAAAGGACCCAATCCATTTAATGGGGTGTTACAAGTCCCACTAATTATGAAAGTTCCAGGAATGAGTAAATCTGCTGTTGCAGATACTTTTGTTAGTTCTATTGACATTCCTAAAACGATAATGAGCCTCTTACCTGTTAAAAAAAAATACCAACTCCCTGATATGCAAGGTGTAGATTTAACTCCGGCTCTTCAAGATCCTAATAAGAAAGTAAGGGACTGCTGTTTAATAGAAGAGGATGAAGGAGGGGTTAAACGTGCAGGATTAAGAGTAAGACACTTAGTTACAGAGAATTATAAATTAACTACATATAATTTTTTAAAGGATTATGGAGACTTATTTGATCGTAAAAATGATCCGCACGAATTAAATAATTTATGGTATGACGAGAACTATAAAGATGTACGATTTGAAATGTTAAATAAATTATACCACGAAAATCTTCAAGCTCAAAGCTGGTATCCACCTAAAGTAGCTATGTCATAGATTTTAAATATTATGCCTTTATATTTATTCATTAAATCCTTTAATTTTAGCACATTTCCTGGCTATAATAATAAAAAAGTTTTCTCTCTCTAATTTTGATTAAGATTTAGAAGAATTTTAAAAGGACTGCCATTACCCTCACAATATTAAAAAATTAATTAAAGATTTTTAATAATTTTTAAATCTAAGTCATCTGTTTGGAATTCTTCTTTAAGTAAATTAACAATCTTATGTTTAACTCTTAATAGGTGAAAGTCGTCATAGATATAATCCGTAGTAAACTCTGCCGTAATGGTCATATTCACATGCTTATCCTCTTCGGTAATATCTAAGGCACGAAGAACTTTCTCCAATTCATCCATCCTCTGCTTTCTATCCTTTTCTCGTCTCTTGATATCAAATTCATCGGGTTTTTCAAGTTTAATTCCTTTTTTGAAAAAACCAATTAGACCAATCATTAATTCTTCTCTTAGCTTCGGAAGATCCCAATATTTTGTTAATTGTTGAGCACTCTCTTTCCCCAATTTTGCATCATCTGCGAGGTAGGGTTCATTGCTACTCATTAATTTTAGGGCTCGTGCCGTAGCCGTATAGGCTGTAAGCATTTTTCCCTGTTTTTTTACATGTGAAATTACTTTTCTTTCGTCATCTTTAGCTCCAATTATGTGACCTTCTCCTTGTATCGAAGTTGCTACGAGCCTTTCTGGTGTAGATTGTAAAATTGAGTATTTTTTATCAGAGATCGTAATTGAGATTCCGCTCAACGAATCCCATATAGATAAGATTTTACTTATTTCCTTGCTAATATCCCAATTTTCTGTAGAAAATGCTAAATCATCTTTACCCTCTACTATCGCTACAGAATCAATATTAGGTTCGGATTGCTTTAGGTCGTTAACGGCTTTACTATAATCTATAGCAACTTTTTGCGCAGGTTTTTTTTTTGCCATTTTTCAAATGCCCATTTTTTTTTCAGTTATGATATAATAGTTAGAAGAACATATTTTAGTATTTATTTTTGAGTAAGAATTTTTATAAAAAGTATTATAAAATCCTTCCAGCAAAGCTATTTTATACTTCTTCTCATAAAGCATAGATTTAAATATTAATACTACTTTTACTAATATGATTAATATTATTCATCTTTTCATAAGTTATATATTTATGCTGTTGATAATGTTATCGAAGAGGGAAAATGGAAACAATTACAAAGAAAATTAGATGTGATTAAGAAAAGATGAGTAGTCATAATATCGAAGCCTTATTTTTCTTTATTGTGATGGTAATGCTCTTTATAATAGGATTGGTGTTATCTTACATTAATATAGGAGGCTAAAAGAATATGAGAAAGAAGGAATTAATCAGACAGAATAAGGAGTTAGAAAATAGGATTAATAAAAATCATAAGTAAATGAGGTTTAATATCAAAATTGGTAGAAGATATTGATTTAGTAAAAACAGACGAGGTAATAAAGGAAGTATTATCAAATGAAAAGGAGATTACTTCACATCTAAATGATGAAGAAATTGAATTAATCACCGAAAAGGTAATGGATAAGATTACCGATAAGCTGAAATTGTTAGAAAAATCTTCTATAAATGCCGAAAAGTATTTAGAAATACTGGAACCAAAAAGAAAGGTTATTGAACAGTATGAATTCTCCGTTGGTGTAAAGATTTTTGGGTATATTCTTCTTGGTCTTTGCATCGGATATTGGATATATAATTTCTTTATTGTAGGTGATATTGTCTCACTTACTCACACAACCTACCTCACGTTGATTTTAATTAGTCTTACTTGTATTAATCGATTTGAATCTGTCCTTCTTAATAGCTTTACTTCCATTTCGAGCATTGGATTTTTATTAATTTCAATACTCCTAATAAATTCAACAAAGGATATATACACTGCGTTAGGGGGGCCTATTTTACACGGTCTTATGGCCGCTTTTCAATTATATTTAGTTATTAATAAGAAAATTGCTGTTAGTAAGAGATATTTAATTATAGGTTATTTATTCTATATTTTCTTTCTAAGTAGCTATGATAACTTTGGACGTCTAATTGAGATAACTGAAACAGGTACCATTTTCACTGAGTTAATGGTATTGGTACAAACATTTTACCTCTTTTCGCTTTCAACAATAGGAATTTATTATATCAAAAAGAAATATGGAATGCTATTACCATAAATTCTTTTTTCTATTTGCAAACTAATAAATTATTATTTAAAATCAGTAATCTCCTATCTATTAACATCATTTATGTAAACCGACTATATTGTAGTAAGTAAAGCCAAAATCCTTATTATTAAACTTTTTATTGGTTAATTCTTTTATTAAATAAAATTTTAAAGAAATGTTATACTAAACATTTTAGTTTTATAATTTGCATATTAAAAACATTGATTTTAATGAAATACGTAAAATTTTTTGAAGAACTAAGAAAAGAAGATGTCCCTTTAGTTGGAGGAAAAAATGCATCCTTAGGTGAATTATTATCATTTGGGGTTAATGTGCCCCTAGGATTTGCTGTTACAGCTGATGCATTTGACCATGTACTGGACTCAAATAAATATACAATTAAAAAGCAAGAGATCACATTAAGAAATTTGATTTCTCGAGACATTAAAAAAATTTCTGCTGAGTTAGAAGATCAAGATATTAAGTCAATCGAAGAACTTGATAAAATATGCGCAAACGTTCGATATGTAATCGAACAAGCAAAGATGCCTGAAGATTTAGCTGAAGAAATATTGGAAGCATATCATGCCTTAGTAAATAAAATCGGAAACGATTCCACCTTCGCAATAAGATCTTCAGCAACAGCAGAAGACCTTCCTGATGCGTCATTTGCAGGGCAACAGGATACTTATTTAAATATCACTGGTGAAAAACCAGTATTGGAACATATCCTCAAAGATATGGCTTCGATATTTACCACAAGAGCCACAATGTACCGGGAACGAGCAGGATTCGATCACTTTTCTGTTAAATTAAGCGTATCCGTACAAGAAATGGCAGGAGGGTTAGCAGGTGTAAAAGCCTCAGGTGTAATGTTTACAGAAGATCCAGATAGCGGAAATAAAAACGTCGTTGCTATTCGTGCCACTTGGGGTCTTGGAGAGCTAATCGTTCAAGGAGTGGAAAAAGGAGACGAATTTATGGTATTCAAACATGGTCCCAAATTAAAAATCATTAGACGTGAATTAGTAAAAAAAGAAAAAATGATGGTTTTTGATACAGATAATATTGGAACATTGGTAAAGAATGTACCAGAAATTAAGCAAAAGCAATTCTGTTTAACAGATGAACAAGCTTTGATATTGGCTGATAATGCAATAAAAATTAGAGAACACTACGGGAGACCGATGGATATAGAATGGGCTCTCAGTTATGATGATAAGATATATATAGTTCAAGCGCGTCCAGAAACTGTTCATTCACAAAAAGGTGACACTGAGGAAATTTTTTATCTTTTAGAAGATCCTGACAAATTACAAAAACAAGGATTATTAGTAGAAAATTCAGGAATAGCAATCGGTAGACGCATAGGTTATGGAAAAGTTAAAGTAGTTGAATCAATTAATGATGCTCATTTATTAAATGAGGGAGATATCTTAATTACAGAGGAAACTAACCCCGATTGGACATCATATATGCAAAATTTGGGGGGAGTAATTACTGAACGAGGAGGTCCTACTTGTCATGCGGCAATTGTCTCACGAGAGTTAAATATTGCTTCCATAGTCGGAGCAGATGACATAGTACAGACAATGAAAGAAAAGCAAAGGGATGGAGTTGAGTTTGTAACCATTGATTGCAGCGAAGGGGAACCTCGAATTTGGTTAAAAGATGTAGAGTACGATTTTGACACGATAGAGTTTGCGAATCTTCCCATAACAAAAACTAAAGTGTTAGTTAACTTAGGAATTCCAAAAGGTGCCTTATCGTCAGGTAAACACCCTGATGGAACCGGTTTAGCTCGATTAGAGTTTATAATTAATGATGAAATTCAAATCCACCCAAATTCTTTAATAGATTATGAAGCTCTGGTCATGAGATATGATGTATTGCTTGAGCAAAGAAAAAAAATTGAAGGCATTAAAAAAAGCGATTTATATCACAAGGATCCTTTCAATCAAGAAATAGGAAAACTTAAGAACACTTTAGATAAGATAGCGGAATTAACAATTGGATATGAAGATAAAGAAGAATTTTACGTTCAAAAATTAGCTGAAGGAATAGCTACGATTGCCGCCAGCGTATGGAAAAAACTTCCTGATGGAAGCGATGCTGAATGTGTTGTACGCCTATCTGATTTTAAAACTAACGAATATTATAATTTGGTAGGAGGTTGGATTTATGAAGGTGAAGAAAATAATCCTATGATGGGATTCAGAGGCGCTTCTCGATACGTTTCTGATGATTTTCAAAACGCTTTTATTCTAGAAGTAAGAGCTATTAAAAGAGCTCGAGAGTGGGGCTTAACAAATATAATTCCTATGATTCCATTCTGTCGTTCTCCTGAGGAAGGAGCAAAGATTAACGAAATTATGGAGACCGAGGGTTTAAAACGTGGAGAAGATGGATTGAAGATTTATGTAATGGCTGAAATTCCTTCAAATATTCTCTGTGCTGATCTATTTTGTGCGCATTTTGACGGTTTCTCAATAGGTTCGAATGATCTTACCCAATTGACTTATGGCGTTGACAGAGATGGATCCAAATTAATTCCATTAGCAAAGGAATTTAATTATGGTACAAATAGCGAGGCAATACGAAGATCTCTCCATACATTGATCCAAGTTGCTCATGAAAGAGGGAAAAAAGTAGGAATATGTGGACAGGCGCCTAGCGATGATCCTGAATTCCTAAGATTTTTGGTACAAGAAGGAATTGACTCTATTTCATTAAATTTTGATACTTTCGCACGAGGAAGGATAAATACTTGGAGAACTGAAATAATTGAAGATAAACTAGCAGATTCTGACAAGAAGCAATCTTATAAGCTACTTAACGAATGCGATAAGAGAATTGAAACAATACGGGTTCCTCGTGGAAAACTTCGAAATATGGTAAGAAAAGAAGGAAAAAAGGTAAATCAAAAATTAGCAAATGCTACTGAGCAATTCGATGAAATTTTTACGGAACTCCAAAATATCTCTTATGATTTTATAAAAGATATCAATGAGAAAAGTATTGTAAACTTCAGTGATTTATTTAATCAATATAATAATAAGATAAATCAAACTGGAACAGCTATTTCCGATTTGAAAAAGAAAATTCGAAAATTCGGTATTTTTTAAATTTTAATCTATTTCCTCACATATTAGAAATTATTTGATCTAGCCTTATTTTTTGTTAATTTTTAAAAAAATCAAAAAAATTATATCTTTCTATTAATTTTCACAGATTAAGTTATTAAAATTTCTTTAATTAACTTTTAAATCTTTTCCCTAAAAATATCAGATTACGAGGTTTTATCAATGAGTAAAGAAGAGTTTAGTGAAGAACAGCTTAAAACACTTAAAATTGTCGAGGGTCTCTTACACGGGATGCTGGGAGACAGGTCAGTGCCAAGAAATATAAAGCGAGTTGCTCAGCAAGGAATAAACATTATCCACCAAGGAGAAGACTCTCCTGGAATATTAGCTTCAAATGTTTTATATTTAGTAGTTGATGTAAGTTCTGATCCAAATATACCATTTGCGAGCCGAACGACAATATATCGTATAATCTCTCTCCTTGAAACAATAAGAGATTAAGCTTAGATTTAAAAAGTGAAGATTTTCATTTCATTTTATCTTGCCTTTAATTAATTATTGTGGGAAGGTAGTCTAGCTTGGTAAAACTTGTCTTATTAAATTGAAAAGTTCCAGATTGATTCTCGGCTCGGATCCGCTTTATTACAATTTTTCGGAATAAATATTTATAGAACCGAAAGCGATTTATTCAGAGCCGATCCTCACATTTGGGCACTAAATGAGCTTATGAGACTAGGTTATAGCTGGACACAGGAAGCAATGGTATATGGGGGAGGAATGCCTGCTCGACGAATCGGTCTTCATTTTAGGCCTTACGTAAACCTTAAAGTTTTAGAAAGCAATAGACTTCCAGATTTTAATTATAGAGCAATTGTAGTATTGGTTCACGTCTTGCTAGAACAGTTAAGAATTCTCGAAGGCGACGCTGAATTATCCCAACAAGGGGCAAGTAATTTAATCAGACCTGATTCGTATAGAACAAAAAAGGATTTCTATCCGGTCTTAAAACTTATGCACGTAAATCTAGGTCTTATTTTCTAAATGAAGAGACTCTTTTAGAAATAAGACATAAACTTAATCGGTTATATGGCCCTATAACAGCCAATAATGACCCGAGAATAATTATTTTTAACACATTTGATAGATACAGTCACTTTAGGAGATCTTATGAGCTTTTTATAACTAATTGGCATGACACTAAATTACAAAAGATTACTTCCTTTAGTAGGCAGAGCTTATTCGATGATATAGCTAATATAATTTTAAGGTATGGACGCATACGCCCAACATTTGACAGTAGAGGACATATCGTCAATAGAGGTGGACGCTTGTTTAATAATGACCTATCAGAATTTACGCGTAAATCTGTAAATAAATTGCTTAATTACTTACATAATGATATCGAAATTCCTCAGAAGCCTGACCATTGGACTGATGAGCAATGGCAAAGTTTCTTGGAAAGAAGGGAGTATTTATTAACGCATGATGAGATAGCTTGGATTAGGCATTTTTACCCTCAGTTTTATCGCATGTATCACAATGAAAATTTCTTTCAGGCTAATTTACTATAAATTTATATTTTTTAATATCTATTAAATTAGTAAAGAATTAGAAATTATTAATTATGATGAAGAAGGAAAGATTAATAAAAGTTAAAAGTCCTTTTTTAAGAAAATTACGAAGTAATCTCAGAATCTTATTACAAGAAGCATCCTTGCATAGAGATTTAAAAATAGGCAAAGGAAAGCACCGTTCTAATATAATTAATGAGTCTATTTGCGCTTGTGCTTCAGGAGGGGGTTGCGTCAATTTACAACTCCCAGTATTACGTTTTCATCGCACAGATTTAGATATGGCCTATGTCCCTTTTTTAAAAAAATGGTTTTGCGTTGATTGTTATACAGAAATTAAGAAGCGTGAAGATTATTTAAGAAAAGGGGCAGATCCAAATTACATACTCCCATATGAAAGTTAAGTCTTGGTAAATAGCTTTTTATTTTACTCTTTTCGACGATATACCGTATAATCTCACTCTTGGAAACAATAAGAGATTAAGCTTAGATTTAAAAAGTGAAGATTTTCATTTCATATTATCTTGCTTTTAATTAATTTAATTAATTATTGTGGGAAGGTAGTCTAGCTTGGTGAAACTCGTTTTAGCAAATTAAAAGGTTCCAGATTGATTCTTGGTTCGGAACCAAGAGGTCGGGGGTTCAAGTCCCCTCTTTCCCATGCTACAACTTAGAGATTAAGTTCTTTTAACTGATTTTTTATATCTTGGACTTTTTCGGGTTTTAAATCACAAACTTTCCACATAAATACAAATCCTATAAAATAGAGCAAGGCAGGGATAGCAAACATACCAAAGATTATACCCCATTGAGCTTGGATTGGTTGTTGTGATACACGAGGATTAAAATTTGTCAAGGGATGTATGATCCCAAAAGTGAGTGCTTGAATTACAATTGAAAGACGCCCAAAAAATGTTCGAAATCCATAATACACACCCTCTTCACGCTTTCCTGTCTTCAGTACAATTTCATCTATGACATCGCTAAACATAACATAGATAAGAGACCAAGTAGCGCCCATTGATATTCCTATTAGAATAAAACCAATTATTACTAGTGGAAAACTCCAAATAAACATGGTTATTACTAAGAATATAGCTGTCCCTCCTGTTCCGCACATATAACAGATGCGATTTCCATATTTCCGAGCAATTTTAATCCAAAATGGAGCAGAGCATACACTAGACAGTAGAAAAGCAAATAATGCTATTAGTATATCATACTCGTCAACCTTCACTACATATTGACTCCAATAAGGTACAGACGCTAGCATGAGCACCATTACAGTTGTTTGTGCCAAATAAGCCATCAGATAAGCCACAAAATTCTTTTGTTTTAGAGCAAATTTTAATTTGGGGATGAAACTCTCTTTTTCTTCTTGGCTTTCAGAAATTCGAAAAGTGCGTTCTATCATTTCTTTATCTTCACGCATACCAAACATCATAAAAATGACTGCTATAATACAGATAACGGAAACTATAGCGCCTACAAAAAAATATGATCCTATATTTGTTCCAGGATCCCCCGATGTGATAAAAAATATTGGTAATACCATCCCTAATAATAATCCAATGAGTGAGAAGAAAATTTGAATACCACCTACCTTAGTTCGTTCCTTTTGGCTTCTAAATTTATCTGGAAATACTTTCTGCCAATTTATCATCATAAAAGAAAAAAGAGTGTCAAAAATGCATAAAGTAACGAGAAGCCAAAAAAATAAACTAATTTCATTAGTCATAGGAGGTAAAAATATTAACATAAACATTAGCGAGCATGGGATTGAAGCGATAAGAAACCATGTAAATCTTTTTCCCCTTTTTCTCATAAACTCAAAAGATTTATCAGAAATATGGCCGGCTATAGGATCATTTATCATATTCCATAATCCATAAATAGTTATTGCAATAGTAATGAATATAATTGGCAGGAATACTTCAGTTTCATAGAATTTGAACACCATAATCCCCAGGCAGGTAATAATAAAATCATCGAAAAAACTCCCAATTGCGTATGAGGCGTGGGTCCTAGTAGAATGCTCGGAAAAAGATTTACTTTCACTCATATTTTCTCACGTTTTTTAAGATTTATTAAGTTAATTTAGTTATTATTTGAAAAGATTCTATTTATTATTTTCTCATTATTTTTCAATAACAATTGTCGGAGCAGTAGCATATTTTTGCATAGCATCTTCATCAAGTTCTACTCCCCACCCAGGGCCCTTGGGAACTTTTGCAGTACCTCCACTATAATCAAGAGGTTTAACTATAAGGTCATCCTCCAACATCTCTTGACCGAATAATTCACTGGCGTGTTCAATTGAGTAGTACCTTCCAGCATGTAAGTGTATTTGCATAGCAGAAGCAATCCCTAATGGTTGATTATGACACACGACACTTAGACCCCTCATTTGTGCGTAATCAATCGCCTTTAATGAGTTGGTAACTCCACCAGGTCTTTCTGAATTTATTCCAAGCACACCAACAGCACCTAATTCAACAAGAGTGATGAAATCTCTCAAAGAAAAGTACCCTTCATGAGACATTAATGGCGTATCTACATGTTTTTGCACATATGCCATACCCAGATAGTCATCTTTGTTCACAGGTTGTTCTGCATAATCAATACTAAAAGGTTCAATTGCCTTAATTGCTCGTATAGCTTGATAAGGGGAATAAGCTTGATTATAATCAACACGTAATCTTATCTTATTACCAAACGTATTTCGAATTTTTTCGCAAATTTCTATATCCTCTTGAATACTACGCCCAAGTTTTAACCTAAAGGTTCGAAATCCCCTCTTATAATAACTTCTAACTAATCCCCTCATTAACATCGAATCACCTAAGGGAATGAGTGCTGCTAATGGAATTTCCTCTACATTTCTGCCACCCATGAAACAAGATGATGGTTGTTCAGTAATTTTACCCATTAAATCATAACAAGCTATATCTAATAGTCCTTTAGCTTGCTCACTACGTGCTACGTTATTATCCATCCTCCTATTAATCTTCTCAATATTAAAAGGGCTTTCACCTAATAAGTAATTACCCAATCCGCCCTTTACAGCATCAATTATCTGTTCTGGTGACACTCCCGATTCCGGCAGCCATACAAAAGCTTCCGATATACCTTCGGTACCATCATCACAAATTAATTTTGCAATAACAAAATCTCCACCAAGCCATTCCTCCTCTGCTGGTATGGCCATCCCTAAAGTCCCTTCTCCTTCTCCCATTACCTTACGGACAACTTCCTTGAAAGGTACATGTAAGGGAGTGAGTTCAATACGCACAATTTTATGATTCATCTATAACCAACTTGATCTTTTGTTAATTATTCATTTACTATCTGATTAAATAAATATTTCTAAATTAGCCTAAATTTAACAATAATATAAAAATAAAAAGATTAACTTATGTAAAAAATCATTACCATTTTACTGATATTGCCTGTTCAGGGCATTCTTTAACACATACATTACATCGTGTACATACTGATGGCCATACAGCTGTGATTCGCCAGGTCTGAGGATCATAAGGATCTTTTTCTTTGGCTCCTATTACAGCATGCATTAAAAATACGCAAGGATCACACACTTTAAGACATTTTACGCAGTCTCTGGGATCGATTCCCCCTTTATCGCCACATTTCGTTAAATCGATTTTTATTTTAGTTTTCTTCATTTTAATTCTCCCCTTAGCTTTACTCACATCATCACCTAGTATGTTCCATCCCAACCAGGGAATTCTTCTCTTGGAATTAATCTCAGCGCATCATGTTTACACGCATGACGGCACACACCACATCCGAAGCATTTATCATAATCCACCATAACTCGGTTTTGCGAAGGAATATAGCGTAAAGCGCTGAATTGGCACATAGAAACACACTGTTTGCAACCCTGACAATTATCTTGTGACAATTGAATAATGTATTCTGCCTTATAGAATGAATGTAAATCAAAACTTGTCCTTAAACGAAGTCCACCACACTCGGGGCTCTCACAAGAGCATATTGCATTAATATATGGTATTGGTTGAAACCATACCGAAGCAATGTATCCTTTTTTATTATGTTCTTCAAGTCTCTCCATGGCAGTTTCACGATCTATTCTCACTACACGATCTTTTGGTATATATCTCGGAAGCTTCTCAATTACTTCTGAAAGAACACCAAAATTGATACAGCAACTTTCTTTCGTACCACGTTGCATAAACCTGCATAAACAATAATTTTCAATTATTGGTTCGGCAGCAAGCTCTGACATTATTAATTGAGCATCTTCCAAGGGTATTGCTTGCCCAAAATGACCATCTGCTCGAGTAGCATTTCTATGCTTTTTCTCGCTATGAATCATTCCTTCAGCTGCCGCTCTTAATGCTCTCCCAATAATTGGCATTTTCATTTTATATCCCAATCCAACTGAAGAGAAACCCTTGATTTTACGAATGAATAAATTTTCCATATTCATCCATTGTTCTTCTAGATAGCTTCTCATGCTATCTTCTGTACTTATCTGGTCAGCGTGATAATTCTTT
>SDBT01007126.1_pt1 | contig 18451 bp, 34 predicted proteins | sample 2277101 | NCBI WGS metagenome assembly SDBT01 (sample SAMN10404973, study PRJNA504765) | marine sediment metagenome | isolation source: marine sediment core GS10_PC15, 103 cmbsf | place: Arctic Ocean: Southern Knipovich Ridge | collected 2010
TCGCCATCCACGAAAACGAGCTCGCGACGCTGAACCGTGCGGACGCCGAGGCTCTCATCAAGGAGCGGGCGGAGGCGCACAACCAGGCCATACAGGCGAACATCGTCGCGGATAAACAGAGCACCGCTGTCAAAGAAGAATCCACGAAGGCGACGTTCAGTTCTATTTCCGCCACCGAAGAAGAGATCCTTGCACGTCAGTTCCTGCGAAACGCCGGGCTCAGCGAAGCCGAGGCGACCGAATTCGCGACATCGAAACGGATCCAGTCTGCGGAGAGTTTCATCGGCCAAATCGCGGCCAACAACGCGGCGAAGGCCGCGAGCGAGACCTACGTCGCGCAACAGCGCCAAGCGGTCAACTGGCAGATCAACGAGAACCTGGAACGAATGAAGGCTGTCGGCACAACCGGGAGACTCAGCGACTCACAGGGGCAGCTACAGCAAGCCGTCGCGCGACTCGAAGAAATCGACCAGCAACTGGCGACGACTCAGGGCGACGTCGCCGGTTCGACCGAAGACATGACCGAAGCCCAAAGGGCGCATAACGAAGTCCTCCAACAGGCATTCCCGACGATGGAGGGCATCGCCAACGTCATCGAACGTCAGTCCCGCGGTCTCCCTGTGATGAAAGGCGAGCTCGATGCGCTGTCGACGGCGTACGCGCGAATCACCGAAGAGGCGAACAAGGCCGCAACGGCCATGGCCCGAACGGGCGGCGGTGGTGGGGGCGGGGGGGGCGTGCCACCGATGAAAACGGGTGGAACCATCATGGAAGCCGGGCTCGTGGACCTACACCGGGGCGAGCGCCTATTCCTCCCCCGCGGCGCCGAGGTCTTGCCGCGACAGCACAGCGAGCAGGGCCGCGCGGCGATGGGCGGAGGCGGAGGGGGCGGGATCAACTTGACCATAGAGTCGTTGGTGGTCAACGCCGGGACAGGAGCGACCGCGGACGAAATTATCAGCGCTCTGTCCTCAGACCTGGCGGAACTGACGATGAGCGAACTGCGAAGCACCGGAGTACCCTTGTCGTGAGCCTTGTAAGCGCTGCTGGACTATCGTGGGACGGGACCGACCTGGGCGACGAGACACATGGTCTACGTGTGGTCAGTCGTCGTGAGTTCTACATGCCCAAGCCGCGCGTGTTTTATGAGGATCTGGCGGGAGTTGATGGCGGCGTTCTGTTCACATCAACCAAGGGCCCCTTTGTCCTCTCGTACGAATGCATTATCGTCGGACACAGCCCAACCGAGCGCGACACGTTCATGACTAACGTCATCGCCGCCTTGAGCAGCCACACGGAAGGCGAGAAGACGCTCATCCGTGGATGGGATTCAGCGTTTTCGTATAGCGCTGCGCTGAACTCAGGTCTCGATTCGCTGGTCGCGCTCACGGGGCATGAGTTCACGTTGAAGTTCCTGGTTCCGAACCCTGTGAAAGTGGGAGTGTAAAAATGCCGCTGATTGAATTCCACAACGCAGCCGACCTTTGGTGGGCGAATCTCGTATCCGACATGAACGATTCTCAATTGACGATCGACTTGGACAACGGTGGCGATGGGGCTCCCGACGTACCGTTCAAGTTCAGCGTCGATTCTGAGATTATCCGTTGCTCACAGATAACCGAAGACACGCCTACCGGCGATGTCGACCGTTTCACGATCACGCGAGGAGAAGACGGGACAATCGCAGTGGAACACACTCAAGATACTGCCATCGTGCGCGGAACGATTTTTGCGTCGCACATCAACGAACTACAGCAAAGTCTAATCGGGGCGAATCAGTTGTGGGCCCAGAACCTCGGGGGAGACATCACGACAACGCAGGTAATCACGATAAGCACTGATGGCGGGACGTGGTTGCACACCGTCGAGCAATCGAGTCCGGACCTCACCGTGAAACTCAAGGCGGGCGCGGGCCTGGTGTTGGGTCAGATAGTCCGGCAACTGGCCGATGAAGACACAGCAGAGTTCACGGCGCCGGTCGGAGACGACAGGATCGACATCATTCAGACCGACCCGGCCGGAACCAACACGATCAAGACCGGCACTCCAGCCGGTTCTCCGACCGCTCCAACGCCGGACAGCGGCAACGCGGTAAGGGCCGAGGTCTACAACAGGCCCGGTCAAACCAGCGTGAAGAACGAAGACGACCTTTCGAACGGGTACATTACCATGACGCTGCTGTACAAGTAAAGGAGAACAAATGCGCCAGATACTGAACAGGGCCAAAGAAGTGCTGTTTGAGATGAGCGAGGAAGTCTCGATCAAGACATGTGTAGAGGCAGCCTTTGCCGCGGGCGCGGATCTCAAAAGAGCGGATCTCGCGAGGTCAGACCTTGAAGGAGCAGAGCTTGCAGGAATAGACCTCACCGGAGCCAATCTTGAGGGCGCGTATCTCGTTGGCGCCAATCTTTCAAAAGCAAACCTCGAAGGAGCTGGCCTCGTGTTGGCGAATATCGAGGAAGCAAATCTCGAAGAGGCAAATCTGCGCGGGGCAGACCTTGAAGGGGCAAACCTTACAAGGGCGCGTCTCGCGAACGCCAATTTCTTGAACGCGGATATGAAAAGAGCAGACCTGGACGACGCAGATCTTTTAAACACGAATTTTGAGAACGCAAACCTCGACGGAGCATATCTTGACGGATAAGTAATGCCGACTCTCGACCCGATATCAACGTTCTCCCCATCGCGTTTCGGTCAGGGGATATTCGGGTCCACCGTGTTCGGTCCAGACCGCCCAACGACCGTCACCGAAGTGAAGGACCAGCCATATTGGGCACGTGATCCGAACGTGACAACGTACTACATTGCGAGCGAAGATCCGGGCGGAGACCCGGTAGAGACTACTATCGCGCCAAACCGTGAGGCTCTGTTCAGTATTGAGATTCACGAAGTTGACGGGACGCTGATAGAGATCGTCGAGGACTGGGTGAAACTCGGACAGTTGAAGTTGACCATAGACGAGCCTTCGACTTTCGGATTCTCTGTAAAAGGAGACAGCGCACACATCGCCAATCTTGCCAGGCCGAACACGATATGGCTGAGAGATCGGTGGGGGTTCATCTATGGTACCTACAAGATAGCGAAGACGCTTCGACGGCGCAATATGGACGAGTTCTGGTTTGATGTGAAATGCAAAGACGCTCTGGAGCAACTGTCACGAGAGCCAGTTATCGATTACGATACTGGGGCCAATAAAGAAACGACCGTCCAGACCATATCGTTAACGGTCTCGGAGTTGCTCGCCTCTCAAGTCCAGTCTCCTCCCGTAGTTTTTGGACACATCGATCCCGCGATAGGCGACAAGGAGTTCTCTTTCGATGCTCACGACACAAGCATACTGGGCGCTCTGCGTGCGCTCCAACTGTTGTTGCCGAAGAACACGCGCGGGTATTTTTACGTCGATCGGAACCACCGTCTGAACTGGCGCACGCAAATCGGAAGCCATCGAGCCAATCCCATCACGGTTGGTACCGGCATCAACGCGATGAGTGTAGACACCGACTACGAGGACCTTATCACGCGCCTCTATTTCTACGGACGAGGAGACGACAGAGTCTCCAGAGTGAAGCTGACGGACGCCGGCGAGGAAGAAGAGTACATCGAATCCGATACAGTCGGGACCTATGGTGTGGTGCCGAGAGTGATCGTGGATAAGAGGTTCCGAAATCCAATATCGGCATTGAACGCGGCGCGGAGAATTATCAGCGAGTACAAGGAACCAGAAGTCAGAATCGTCATACCGAGGATTGTGGACGTTGCGAAAGCGGATGGCGCCAGATTCCCGAACGCCGAGGACCTCATGATCGGTTCTCTGTATCCGGTGATAGACACTGACCAGGGCGTTGAGGCCAACGTATTCGTCACGAGCCTGTCGTACGAACTCGACAACCCGCTGCCCGTATCCATGACGCTCACGAACCGCCGCCGCCGTCTTTCTGACTTGCTGAGAACGCTGTACGAACAGACCGCCCAGCCCATCGACATCATGGACGGAAACCGGTATCCGAAGCATGGTCGTTTGTTGGACGGGACTGAAGAAGAGGACGACAGCCCCTATCCAAACGCCGCATTCCGGCCGGGCGACTGGAAGGAACCAGATCCGCGACCTTCCTTTTGGGATGGTGATGAGTGGATCCCTATTGGAACGTTGGGTGATGTAGCTGCCGTCTCCGCAGCTATACCTTCACCAGGCACGGACATACAGAGACACAGAGGCACGCTGGACGCGGGCGCAAACGACGGAATATATGCGCGCGAAAAGCATCGACACCCCGGTGTGCCGTATTACCAGGCCGCGAACAAGGCCGGCATCGACGCAATCACTGGCGTAGAGGCCAACGCCATCGCACACAACACAGGTGACAATCTTTGGTTTCGCCGCAACGATGCCAACGACGATTGGCTTCTTGACCAGACATTTTTCGCCACTACGAAAGCCGGGCTTCCTAATCTCAACAGCGCCTACAACGCTCAGGCGATTGGCGGCGTAAGCGGCGGTGTAGACGAGGGCATGTATGTGCGCATTCGCGGCGCGTGGGAGCGGCTAGTGGTGCATTACGACACGGTAGAACCCTTTGCGCCTGTCGGTTCTCTGCACACAGACGGCGACGATCAAGTATTCGCGAAATCCGAGGCAGAGCTCATAGGAGGAACGCCGAACGTTTGGATTGGAATCACTCACTTCGGAGCATTTATCCCGTAGGGGAATCATGGCTGGTTGGTTCGAAAACTGGAATCTGGACGGGTTGCCATACAACCCGGCCGCATCACTTAACGTGCTGTCGGATCTAGCGCTAGCTCTGCGCGAGCGTCAGGTTGCCGTCAATCAGACACCAACGGTATACAGTTATCCCGGTAAATCAGACCCAGATCCAATAGATTTTTTCGGTCTTGTCTTCGATGATTTCGAGACGTTCTTAGGCGAACTCTACGATGGTATCGTTCTCTGCACAACCGGCCCGGATTTTTTCGTCGAGTCGTCTTCGCCGAATGTGCTCCTGGACAGCTTCGCAGACGTTGCCGCGGAAGCAGGAGTCGCGGTGACGCCGCCCTCTCTCGTGCGGACAGACACCAACGTCTACGATTGGTTTCAGTCGCTGATATTGGCGCTACTGTGGGTGAAGGATATTGAGCAATTTGATTCTTGGAGCCCGTTTTGGAGCACAATCCGCACGGGCGTCAAAACTATAGCTGTAACGTCCATAAAGACCTATTCTCAACTCCAGCAAGACGATTGGAATATTGCATTTATTCCAAACATAGGCAATAATTCAAACCTGCTAGAGTGCAGAATAGAACATACTGGAGAAGAATTTGGCGGACCAGGCACCCAGTTTCAATCTACTTTCGAAATCAGGCAAATAGCGTTCGAAGTGATCTATGCTAATATCCTTCCGCCCGGCTTCGTCTTGCTTACGCAATCACCGCAGACTATTACAATAAGGAAGCACGTGTTCAATCACAACTCAACCTATGCAGTCAATCCGGCGGCGACGACTGCCAGGTTCCGTATAAATGGAATTGACAAAATCACCCACATATTGGCTCCTACAGGTGGTGGCGGATTCGTCGATTCTGCTCCGTCTACTGTATTCACTCCGGGCGGTGCGTCGGACACGTTCTCGTTCGTCGTAGACTTTCTGACCTATTGGGAGTTTTCCAATCCAGTTATCGGACAAACGCACCACGATGGAGTCAGGTTTACCGTAGGCATCGGAGACGAGCGCGAATACGATGTTGTCTATGCCTACCCAAAGGTTTTTGCATTCACATGATTAATCGAACCCCAACCCCCGAGCACATCTGGCGCCTCTGCCTATCCTGCGCACGCCACGTCCACGGCCACCGGCCCCCGTCCGAAGCCTACGCCCTCCGTGTCGCGCACATCCTATTCGCCACAGCGGCCCACGAGTCAACCGGATTCACCGAGCGGCGACAGCGGCGATTCGACTTCAACGACCGCGCGGGCGGCTGGGGAATATTCCAGGTCCAAAGCGCGACCCTGCGCACCTGCATCCGCCGACTCGAAGCCAACCCCGTCATGCGCCGCAACGCCGCGCAGTGGCTCTACGGCCATCCCGAGGCCCCCGAAGACTGGTATTTGGCGTTCACGGACAACCACGGCCTTGGCATGGAGGCCCTGCTACGCGTGACGGCCATTTCCGACGCCGTGGCTGCCCTGTGGGCGCGATTGACGTACATGGGCGATCCAGACCCCATCCCGTCCGGCCTGGTCGACATGGCTCGATGCTGGGGCAAGGTGTACAATACGCGGCAAGAAGACGAGAAAAACCGGCAATGGATCCAAGCGTACCGCGAGCACTTGCCTGACAGCGTCCAACCGGTGGAGGAGTAGACATGGCAATCGGCGCGAATCCTCGACGGATTGAAGAACTCCAAATCGGCAAAGGGTTTGCCAACGGCGGGATCGACTTAGAAGACGACGGCACCATCACGAGCGCTGGCGACTTCACGCGCAAGGGCGATTCAGGCGGCCAAGGCGGCGCGGCAACGCCCATGTTTTTTGCCGTCGAAGACACAGAAACCGGCGGCGGCTGGGATGCTGTTAATCCCTGGGGCGCATATGACTTCGTTTCTGCCGACGGACTTATCGGCGTAGTGGGCCGTATGGCTATTCGGATGGATGCGGGTTCCGGCGTAGACACTGCGCTCGAATGGTGGGTCGAAAAAACCAGCGCATTAGTCCTGGGAATGACGCTCGATAGCGACAAGATGCTGACCATTCAGGGCAATTTTGTTGCAGGCGGCTTGGCAAAAGCAGGAAGCGCCCACGTATTCGAATCAGCTTCGATTGGAGACGAGGCGCTGACGATCCATCTCGCGGATGGACAATTAGGATCGGAATGGCAGGCCCTGGTCATTTCAGGGAATGACAATACCGCAAACATCAACGGCATATTTTTCGAGGTCGATTCGATTCCCGCCGCCAACGCTCCAGGAATGGCAATGCTTCGCACATCTGCGACAGCGGGGGATCTCATGCTGTTCGCCACCTTCGCCGACGCACGCGTACTCCATATGACCCTGGACGGCTCGGCCAACACCACGAACTTCGCGCTGCCTATCGACGCGCAGGGCGGCATTCTCAAGAACTCGTTGGCGGGGCTTGCATTCGATATTGCGAGCGGAGACTTCGTCTTTACCGGCGGCGACATGCATCTGAAGGGCGGGCCATCCGATGTAGTGATTCGGACGATTAACACCGACGCGGCCATCGCGGACGGCGAAGTGCTGGGCGCGTGGGCCGCAGGCGGCGAAGATACCGACGAGACGGATTTGCAGTCGGCTACAATCTCAGCAAAGTCCGCTGAAGCATGGGGCGTGGGCGCGACCGGATCGCGCTTGGAATTTCGCACGACGCCGATAGGGTCGGGAGCCACGGCCCTGGCATTGACGATTGACGAGGACAAGGGCGTCTTCGGCCCCCTGTGGAAAAACACGGTTGAAGGCGGGCGCGCCGTCCTGCTAACGAACAAGACCGGCGCGCCGTCAGTGGTTGGCGAGGTCGTGAAGCTAGATCCCGCAAACGACGACTCTGTGATCTTGACAGTGTCCGGCGGGACGGGAGACGACGACTCGATTGGCGTATTCTACGAGGGCGGGATCGCCGATGGTTCTGCCGTGTGGATTGTGTACGCTGGCCGGACATTGGTCAGGGCTGACGCTGGTGGGTTTGCACGCGCGGACAGGGTCATTGCTTCGTCGGTCACAGGGGGGCGGGCCAGGGTATCGAACAGCCCGGCATCCGCTGCGCACTTTGCAGAGATTGGCCACGCGCTAGAAGCGGCGGCGGCGAATGCTACAGGATTTTGCATGATACACCTGAACTAAGGAGGCAGACATGGCAGGAGAATTCGGCAACAAGAGGCAGGCGCTGGAGCAAGTGGCGCGCGACAGGCCCGGAGAATTCCTTCAGGCTCTTGTGGACACAGCGCAGGAACAGCTCGACCCGGGTAATCGTCAGGCGCTGCTCCAGGGAATCATGGCGCGCCTCGGTCTCGATACGCTGCCCGCGTCGGTGCCCGAGTCCCAGGGCAAGCGATTCCTCTCATCCATGACGATCCTGGGAGAAGCATCCGGGGACCCAGAGGCTTTCAACACGGCTGAGAACGCGGAGGCCATCGCGAATATTACCTGGCCATCACAGGAGTAACACCGGCACCGCAAACGGCGAGACCGGCACAACATAGACGACGACTGGGAAAAGGAGATTTCGGAATGCCGCTGAAGCAAGAAGAGGGACGAGCACTTTTGGAAAGCGCGTCAAGAATCGCGAACGTCGCGTTTCAGGCCGGCATGACTTCGATGGTCAACTACATGCAGCCGCTGGTCAGCTTGGACAATCAAAAACAAGACCGCCCGGCCGATCCGGACCCCGGCGCAGGCGAGAAAGAAAAGGAACCCGGTCCGGACCCCGGCGTACCCTCGGAACCCGTAAGGGAGGAAGATTGATGAAAGAACCCGAAGGGCCCATCGAGAGCCCCCGGTTTTACATCGCCGTCGGTATCGCTGCTCTCCTGTTTGCGATTTTGACGCACGGGGGATGATCGTGACTTGCGTCCCATAGATCCCAGCCGTCGGCGATGCCGGTCGTCGGCGCCCGGCCTCTGGGGATGACTCCTTTCCCTGGAGGCCTTTTCTCTGCCTGCCTTTCCATCCCCACGCCATCTTTTCGTGTCGACCCACGAAAACCACAATAAAACACCGTTCCTTGCTGTAAAATAATTCAAAATAACACTTGACATCCACCAGGATCTCTGCTACAATAAAGACAGTTAAACAATTGAGACCAACAGGGAGACACGAAAATGGGCGACACGAAACAGGATGCGCGGACAATGGCGAGGGCGTTCGCAATCGCGAAAGTTCGCGAAGCCGAATCGGCCATGGCTGAGGCGATGCAGGCTATCGTCAACGTAGTCCTCTTGAATGACATCCACACCGGAACCGGAGAGTTCAGGCTCCTCGATGACAGCGCGGACAACTGGGACCAAGCAACGCTGGGTTGCCTTGACATGATCGAGAGTTGTAGCGACTAACAGAAGCGACGCGGTACAGGAGTTAGGTTATGAATCCACGAAACGAACATCCTGATTTTGAGAATTTCCGAATCGTCTCTATACCACCCCGTGAGGAGTGGGAACGCACCAAGTGGGCTCTGTGGGGAGATGGTGAGTACCCCGAATCAAGCGTGCTCGCGGGTCAGTTTCGCTCGCTTGCTCTTGAGTATTTCGATTCTGAGGCAGAAGCCCGCCAGGATTATCCAGGCGTGCCAATGGATGGTTTTGTCCCTATGCCGTCAACCGCCATTGTCCCGATTTGCCCGCCTGGAGACTGGAGCCCAATGGACGCCGGCGAAAGCTGGGAAGCGGATGCCTAGTGCTTCGACCCGGCACCCCTGGATAGGGGCGCCGACGTGGTAGCATTGGCAACAGATGGAACAACAGGACAACGGAGGGTGAGACGAGATGACCACGACCATAACCCTACGAAAGTTAGCAGACGGCCTACAAAAGTCTATCGACGACAGTAGGCGGCCAATGACGCAGAACCCCACGCCGAAACGTACCCGAGAGTATCAAAGCCGTCTGATTGATGCCGACGACCTGGAGCGCGGTCAACAGGCACTCCACGCGTTGGCAGACGCCAGTGAGAACGGGACATTGCCCGAAGTGCCCTCCAATCTCCGGACAAAAAAAGCTATCCTGCATTTGGTGCGGAAGGGGATTGATTCCTCGGGTGGATACTACGACGCGATCCCGCACAAAGAGTACCGCGACACCAGCAACGAGGGCGTAGCGCTACAGGAGCTTCTTGAAGGTCGAAAGGGAAGCGAACAGCGCGAAGCCGATAGCGAACGGGCACGCAAACAGGAGTTGGCACGCAAAGAAGACGATTTGCGCTACCAGAAGATTCCAGGGTTCTTTCCAACACCTCAACCGGTCATTGAACTTATGATTGCTATGGCAGATCTTTCAGATTCCGACACAGTCCTTGAGCCCTCCGCAGGTAAAGGTGACATTGCAGACGAACTTAGAAGGTCTGGCATTAAAACGGTTTCTGTGATTGAACCAGTACTACAACTCAGAGAAATACTCAGAAGTAAAGGGTATGGCGTCATTGGATCGGATTTTCTCGAAAAGGAACCCCGCGAGTTTTACGACAAGGTTTTAATGAATCCGCCATTCGAGAAGGGACAGGACGCCGAACACGTACGGCACGCCTACGACATGCTTTTGCCAGGCGGTCGTGTGGTTGCGGTTATGTCGGAAGGGACATTCTCGCGGTCGGACAAGAAAGCAACGGAATTCCGGCAATGGCTTGAGTCACGTGATGGTTTCTCAGAAAAACTCACACCTGCTTCTTTCAAGGGGATAGATTCCTTCCGTCAGACCGGCGTAGCAGCGCGACTTGTATTTATAGACAAACCCAAAAACGCATGAGCAGTGCAACGAAGAAATTGACCACGCATTTTATCTGGTCCGGCAAGTCGTACTTCGAAGGCGACTCCGTCGCTGACCTCGCGGCCGCGTTTGCCTATGCGAAGCTGTTCCTCGACCCCGGCGAAGAACTCCACGTCCGGTACGAACCCGCGCGCGGGTTCGATGGCCCGCCGCTCGCCCGGTTTGCGTACCACCCGAAACGTGGCGCTGTTCGGAAGCGCCCCTAAAAAAGGAGACAGGAAATGTTGATCTGTGCGAAATGCGGAAGAGAGATGCGGGTCGTCAAGAACGGCGTCGGATGCGCGTTCGGCTTGGAGCACGTCTACGCTGGCGACATGTTCGAATGTCCTCGATGCGGAGCCCAAGTCGTGAAGACAAACGCCTCCGGATTCCCGGACCCAGATCGGAAGCGGCACACCTGGTATATCGAGTGCACCGAAGGGTCAGGATAGACAAGGGGCCACAATGGCCCACACCGCGCCCGGCGTTCCGGACACCTTACCATACCTCCGAACCCCCGATCTGAGCACCCCGGCCCAAATTGGCGGGTTTCCGGCGAGATTTGCCGCTCCCATCTTACCAGCCGGGAAGCGGCCGGAGAAAACCCCAACGAAAGACACAGCGCGGCCATAAAAAAACTTATAATAACCCTTGACATCCACCCGGATCTCTGCTACAATAAAGACAGTTAAACAATTGAGACCCACAGAACGAGGAGACAGGAAATGACGGGCAGGACAAAGCTGGGCTGGAAAACCCGAAGGAGGATCCAGAACTCGGCCTCCTTCCAGAACGTGCTTGACAGCGCCAACCCGGACATGATTGTCTGGCTCTCCCTTGAGCTCCACGTCGGCACAGAGCGCGCCGAGAACATCTCCCGCAAGAATTTCGACCAGCTTGTCCGGCAGTCTATCGCAGTCGCCAGAACCAGACAGGCGCTGTACGGAAAGATTACAGTATGAAGATGTCCGAAAAGATAAAACAAGCATGGTGCAATTTGCCAGAAAGCGCATACGACGCAACTGTGCTGATGGCAATGATGAAGCAACAGGCGGAAAGAGACCGGCGCTACGCAGCCTACCTGAAGTCCGATGATGCTCTGCGGTCGTCAAATAGCGCCGTGAAGAAGGAAATGATAGATAACTGGAGTCCGCGGGAAATTGCAGAGGCGTGGTTTTCCGATTTCACCGATGCCGACAGGCGTAGACATCACGTCGAAGGAAGTTTACGTGCGGCAAAGCGACGACAACACGGCTACAAGTCTTATTCTTATGGTGTAGAGAGTGTGCCTGACGTAATCAGAATGGCTGTTGAAGATGAGAGGGATGCGTTGCGAGCAGAGGCGAATAAATGACTGCTCAGTGTCTACGTCTCAAGCGACTACTCCGCAAGCACGGAATCCTCGACATGGACGGCCTCACGCCGCGAGTCCAGACGACAAAGAACGGTCTCGGGGAATGGGATGATGCGATTACCGTTGTACGTCAACTGTCGAAGGAAGAATGCCAAGCGCTACTAGATGACGATCACGCTATTAGCGGCGTCGTCTTTACGAAACATGGATATACATTTCTGCGGAGCGGACACACCAAGGGAATCGGGTTCGAAACGAAGATATAGGAGACCGGAAATGGCATACGGCGACACGACAGTGACCCCCCAGCGGACGTTGATGACTTGCAGGGTCCGCGAGGGCCTGCGGATCCACAAGGGCGAGCGGGTCGCGCTGCTTGAAGAAAAGCCACCTACAGTCGAGGCGGCTGTCCCGTTCTACCACGTTTTCGGCGTTGCGACCCAAGACAGCGTAATCCCCGCCGGTGGCGGCGACGGCCATGTATGCGTCGAGGTGTTCGATGACCCATCGCGAGGGTTCGGCGTTGGCGACCGCGTACAGTACGAGGAACACGAGCACTTCGCCAATACGACCGGGGATATCATAACGTTCGAGACCTGGTCGCCCTACGTGGAGATAATGAATTCGACCACCAGATTGGTAGAGACCGTTCGCCGCGAACAGATTTCGGCGGTCGAGTAGAAACCACAACGTAAGGAGCGCGACCGATGAAACGAAACATGAAGATTCTCGTAACGTACCTAGACCATCTAGGCAATGTTCGAGCGTGGGCGTCTGGCCCGAATCGTCTCCGAGACGACGTGCTTGAAGCGGCAAACAACAGCCTCGACGAATACATCAAAGTTAGAAATCGTCTCGGCATCGGACTGTACCTTTCTCGGTCGGAGTTGACGTTGATTGTCGAGAAGGTTGTCCCGTTGCCGGCCAGCTACTTCTCCCGTTGGAAACGCACCGACAGGATTATTCGAAACGGTATCGGTCGGACAGATGACGGTGATCCAGTAGAAACCACAACGTAAGGAGAGCGACATGATAACAGTAACGGAACTCCACGAAGCGTTAGGGAAATTGAACACGGCCAACCACATGGCTGCGGGAAAAGACTGGCTTGTTGACTGCCAGCCCGGACATATGGGCGAGCCCGGGCTTTTCGTCATCTCGACAGCCGATGACCAGAGAGTCAAAGAATACCGAACACTCGACGAAGTTATCGCATATCTTGAGGGGCAAGGGTGCGCGAACCCTCGCGACCAACGGAAGGAGCCATGATGCCAGCAATGAGCACGTTAACCTGCCCGGAATGCGGCGCCCCGATGCGGCTCCTCGAGACGCCGAAGTTCAAAGATAATCTCGGTCGCCCGAAGAAGTTCTACGGCTGCACCAACTACCCGGAATGCAAAGGCACCCACGGAGCGCATCCAGACGGAAGGCCACTCGGAACGCCGGCCGACGCCGAAACCAAACAGGCCCGACGCTACGCCCACGATGCATTCGATGCGCACTGCATCAAGTACGACCTCACGGCAGACGAAGGCTACTCCTGGTTGGCTGGTGTTCTGGGAGTTCCGGAAGACGAGGCCCACATGGGACAGATGGATAAAGAGACGTGCGAGGCCGTCGTAGGCCTATGCTCGCAAGGGAGAGCGATATGAGCAACACATCCCCTCGGTCTGTGGCGACCGACAGAGGCGAGGTACGCGGCGCCCTCAGCAGCGAATGGTTTCGCCGGCCGCCAGACCAGCGGTTCGTGACGATGACCGATCTCCGGGCCGCGGTGAGTCTCCACAAGGAACAGGCGCGCGAAGTCATCATAGATCCGAAAGAACTGCGCGTATCGACGTCTGTTGACGACGGAGAGCGACTCCTATTCGAATGCGGCGATACCGTCATGGAGCCGACCCATTGGGCCTTCGGCCAAGTCGCGGCGCTGGTCAAAGCGCCCCCGAACTACCTCCGTTCCCTCGACGGCGCGATCGCGGGCATCAACATCCAATACGGCCTCATGAGCCACAGGCCCGATCCGATGAAGGCCCTTATCAGGGAGAACGGATACACCGAACTCGCCGCGATGACCGGGGGTGACTACGGCCGCGTATACGACGTGGAAGTCGTAGACGCTATCATGGGAATCACCGGCGACGGTACCGGCGACACGAGGTGGAAGATTGCCGGCATCATGCAGTGGGGGACCGGCACCTACGACCTCAATACCCCGATCACCAAAGAGAGCACGACGCTGTTCTCCAGCGACCGGGATGTCTTCATGTTCTTCTGTGACGATCTCCACCCAATCGAGATCGGCAGGTTGCCGAACGGCGATCCCGATCTTCTGTTCAGAGGGTTCTACGTCTGGAACTCCGAGGTAGGCGCGCGATCGCTTGGCGTCGCCGTGATGTACCTCCGGTCGGTCTGCATGAACCGGCTACTGTGGGGCGTGGAGGGGTTCCGAGAAATCAGTTTCCGCCATACGAAGTGGGCCCCGAAGCGGTTCGCCGAGGAGATCATGCCGACGCTCACAAGTTTCGCCGACGAGAACACACACCGCGTCGTGGCCGGCGTGAAAGCCGCGCGCGGTGCCGTCGTTGCCGATGACGACGACGACCGTGTCGAGTTCCTTCGCCGGAGGAAGTTCCCGAAGTCGGAGGCAAGGAAAATCATCGCTATCGTTCTGAAGGAAGAGGGACACGAGGCCAGGTCGATTTGGGACTTCGCCCAGGGCATCACGGCGCGGGCCCGGACGCTGGAACACCAGGACGCTCGAATCCAGATGGAGCGCCGGGCGAGCGCGCTCCTTGACAGCGTGAAGATCGGGTAACCGGGAAGGAACACACCATGGGATTCTGTCCCGACAACGCATACGAGACGTTCCGCACGGCCCAGGAAGGCGCCTACGCCGAACGCCTGCCGAACCTTCATGACGCCATGATCTTGATCGAGACGCTACGTCTTCTCAAAGACAGCGGAGAAGCCGTTGACGGTCGATGGGTGAACCGTCTCGCGACGCTCACGAGCCAAGACGAGTTTGACCGGTTCTCCGATGCCTGCATGACCGCGGCCATGGAGACGATAAAAAAACTCTAATTACCTCTTGACATCCGGTCATATCTCTGATATAATAGAGACAGTTAAACAATGCAACCCAACACATAGGGCAACGGAGGGCGAGACGATGACGGTAAACATGACGCTCGACACATTGATGCTGAAACTAAAGCAAGTTGCAGGGGCCTGCCACGACGAAGAGGAAAAGGAAGACGCCAATGCCGAGTACCTCGACGTGTTGAGGGAGGTTCTGCGTCACGGCCAGGACAATGCAGACGCGCTCGGGCTGTCCGTTGTTGCCGTCTCAGAGCTCGTGGAAATGGGCAAGAAGGTCAGCTGCTCCTTTCTCTAGGATCGCCTGTCGCCTCAAGCCGGCCCCGCGCGGGTCCGGCTGGGCGCTTAAACGAATCAGCAATCGACGGGAGACAGGACATGAGCGACACCTACAGCGAATTCGAGGACGCCTACATCGCGGCGAAGGAATTGGCGAGCGCAACCGATGCGCTCGCTGACCGACTCAAGGGCATCGTGTACCAGGACCAGCTACCTCTACGCTTGGCGGAAGCCATGGGCGACATCGTGTCCGACGCCGAAGCGCTGGAGAACGATGTCAACACAATCCTCGGCGCCCAGGACCAGACATGAGCCTACAAGCACAGAGCAAAGCCGTGGAACATTCCGCGTATTTCTGGGCCATCGCCTGCCGCCAATTCCCTGAGAAACTGGGAACGTTCTCAGACCTCCATCCCCGGGTGCGGTTTGGGCTAGCCGGCATGACGGCCGGGACGGCGAACTCCGAACGCCACGAGATCAATCTACAGATGACGATGCTGGAGGAGGAAGGCTCGGAGGCCATACGCACAACGACCGGCCACGAGGTTGCTCACATCGTCGACGCTGTCGTGAACAATGACTACCATAAAGCCCGGAGGCGCTCCGGTAAATCGAGGGACATCCACGGGCCATACTGGCGCGACGTGATGCGTCGGTTCGGTCTACAACCCGAGACAACCCACAGCTACGAAGCGGCGCTGCGTCTCAAGAGGAGCAATCGAACCGAGGTATACTGTTCTTCGGACTGCGACAGCGAATACTTCATGACGCCTAAGAAATGGCAGCGAATCAAGGAGTCCACGCCGGCGTGGCACTGGTATTGCCGAAAGTGTAAAGCCATCTTGACCGTTGACGCCAAATAGGCCGCGCTGGGCGGCTCAAAGGAGCGAACGAAATCATGAAAGAGTACACCGTAGAAGCAAGGATCTCCCGGTACGACACCGAGACCGGTGAGTGGCTAGAGACCGTCACCGAAGAAGACGTCGTCGTAGCCGAGTTCGATACCTGCGAAGAGGCCGACGCCTTTCTTGAGATGCTGAAGCCGAATAGCAATGGTCCGGAGACAGTAAACCAACCAGAGGCAGAACGCTTTTCGAGTCGCTTGGATGAATTCTGGGCCCACGTTCCCAAACTCCCATGGAAAACGCGACAAGCGCTCGAAGCCTTACAAGGCGAAATCATAGCCCTGTCGAACGCAAGAGGTCTCCCATACATCAGTCCAGACGAACGACGCAACCGATGAACTACCGAATCTGCGTACACATCGAAGAAGTCGAAGACGGCGGCTCGGAACCTCCTGGAGTAGAAGCGATCCTGCCGTTCTCGATTGGGCCAGAGTGCCAGACCCTCCGGCGCGCCGTCGCGTTCATCGGAGAGCTCGCCGTACAACACGGGCGTATGGATGTTGCCAAGCAATGTCTTGGGAATCTGAACGCGAAGACGACCGAGGAACTGCGGTTACTCGGATGAGAAAAAGCATCGATGGAGATATCCATGTTTCACCAAACGACGGAACGCACCCGGCGACATCGGAGTGTTGGTGTTCTCCAGCGCCTCGGCAGAATTGCCCTGTATGCGATCACTTGCGGGATTTCCGCAATCGCGATCCCGATTGTCCGCTGTGCGACGAAGACGGTACGGTTTCTGCGTGGCGCGAAACGCATGTGATTATGTGGATCCACAACGAGTGAACAGGAGGAGGAACAACATGTCCAACGAAAAACCAGACAAGCCTCTCGACAGGGCAGCCTACGGAAGCATTCCCCATCTGCCCGGTAGCCGCCAAGACCGGACGGACAAGGGCGCAAACGAGGGCCAATATCGTATGTGCTGCGTCAAGGCGAAGCAACCCAACACCGACGAAGTGATAGTCCAGGAGAAGATCGACGGCTCGTGCTGCGCCGTGGCGAACATCGACGGAAGAATTGTTGCTCTCGGTCGTTCTGGATATTTGGCGAAGTCCTCAAAGTTCGAACAGCACAGAATGTTTGCGGAGTGGATGTCTGCGTGCCCGTTTGGCTTCGCGAGGTTCCTTGAGCCTGGTCAGCGACTTGTCGGAGAATGGATCGCGCAGGCGCACGGAACCCGGTATTGCGTACCGGGCCAGCCATTCGTTGCGTTCGATATTATGCGAGGCTCGATCCGGATGCCGTTCGACCAATTCCGATGCACTATCGCTCGCGAGACGAACCTCGATACTCCAGCGGTAATACACCGTGGCGCACCCATTGACGTCCCCGAGGTCTCCAAGACCCTGGAGCGTATTGGAATGCGTAGTAGCGGCGCGGTAGACCCCATCGAAGGCGCTGTATGGCGCGTGGAGCGCACGACAACAGCCAAGGCCACAGAGGTTCTGTTCTTGGCGAAGTGGGTGCGGCCGGACAAGGTAGACGGCAAGTATCTGGAGATCGTGACGGGTGAGGGGCCTGTCTGGAATTGGAAACAATGACGTTGCGGAGGGTAGAGAGATGAAGCACGCATTACTCAAGGCTGCCGAATGGTGGTTCGTATCGGCGATATCTATAGCAATGTTCTTGGCACCCCTTCATGTCATGGGGATAAAGCCATGCGAATGAACTTCCGCGGATTCCTGTACTTCCTCGCGAAAGCCCTCGGCGACGTGAACGCCGTGAAGAAAGGCAAAGTCGGCCGGCGCATCCTGAGACGCGGCGCCGGCAAGTTGACCGGTAGAGGGCTGGGGAAGCTTTTCAAATAGGAGAGAACGATGCTTGGATTAAAGTTCGTTTCAATGGAGGAATTCGCGCCGACTATCGACTGGAAGCGAAAGAGCATGTTCATGAACGAAGACCACCGTCGGGCTTGTGAGGATGGTACGCACCCGCAATTTGGAAAGGTGGTCCCTGCTGGATGCCTAAACGATGTCCAGATTTCTCACTTTTGCGAACCGTCCGGTCGCCATGAGAGCGTCCATCACAGAGACGGGATCGTGGTTTGCTTTTCGTGCGGACTCTCCTCCGTGTACGCCGAAACGCGTCAACAAGGTTTCTTTGAGATCCACGACTTCACCGCATACGAGTGATGTGGCCACAAACGGCCCACAAAGTCTTTCCCGTCCCGTACACCCCACACTACCCATTCGCGCATACGGGGTCACACGGGCAGAAATTGTCCCACTCCCGGCCAAAATCACGGCACACCCACCCAACACCCCGCGCCCTCGACAGAAGAGAAGGAGAAAGAGATAGAGAAGAGATGAGACCTCCCGGGAATTCCCGGATTTTCCGGGAATTCCCGGAAA
>SDBT01007127.1_pt1 | contig 18450 bp, 17 predicted proteins | sample 2277101 | NCBI WGS metagenome assembly SDBT01 (sample SAMN10404973, study PRJNA504765) | marine sediment metagenome | isolation source: marine sediment core GS10_PC15, 103 cmbsf | place: Arctic Ocean: Southern Knipovich Ridge | collected 2010
GCTAAACCGATAATGCTGATCCACCCGAGAGCGAGTTCAACAAGGAAAACAAACAGCAGTGCGGCGGAAGAAATTCCTATCCCAGCTAAAAGGTCTTTCCACCAATTTTTCGCGCGCGGGTATAAACTTTCTATACCCGGTTTATTCAGCACCGAGCGGATGACTGGCGCAGTGATTAGAATGGTCGCGGCAATCATGCTCGTGTGTGAAATGGTGCTGCCGATGAATGCGCGCGCATTATCGTTTGCATTTATCAACTCCATCAGGAAATTGGCCCCATCCTTGATTCCCGCAACTGTAAGCTGCACCGCTGCAAACACCAACGCGAACACACCGACCACTTTCCATAACTGCAGCCCTTTTGTAGGCTTTTTTGATTGTTCTTTTTTGGCCATGAATGTTTCTCCGAATGAAATGATGTCTTTGATAACAATAACTATATTGTAGTTCACTAATTATTTTTATAAAGAAGTACGCATGTCAATATTTTATTGGTTTAACTACACCGTTAACCGCGCAAATCAGTTGATTTATTATGATTATTAGCATATACTAATATTACGATAGGACGGATAAAATACCGGAGGGAAAATTGAAAAATAGCTATTTATCTGAGAGGGAAAAAAAGTTAATAAGAAGTTGGATATATCAGAGTGCTCTTTTTCTGGTCGTCTATCCACTTGTCTTCTTCATCACCGCGGGTGATTGGAGGTGGGGATGGGTGTTTTATATCATTTTGGCGGTGTTCCTGGCTTTGCACCCCTTATTGTTGATTCCCATCAACCCACAATTGTTGGCAGAACGCGCGCGAGGCACTCAAACCGCGGATACCAAACACTGGGATCGCATTCTAACGATGATCGGAGCGGGAATCCTGCCGTTTGGAAGCCAGCTGCTTGGTGCGCTTGACCACCGCTTTGGTTGGACTATACCGCTGCCAGTAAACTTACATATACTTGCCACGACCGTTACAACCATAGGATTTGCGTTTTTTCTTTGGGCAATGGTATCAAACGCATTTTTTACGGAAGGTGTCCGCATCCAAACCGAGCGCGAGCATACAGTGTGTGAATCCGGACCATATCGTTATTTGCGCCATCCCGGCTACGTGGGATCAATCCTATCTATCCTCAGTATACCGTTGATACTCGGGTCGCTGTGGGCGCTGATCCCCGCTGTGGCAGGCGCCGCCGCTTTTATTGTACGTACTGCGCTTGAGGATCGCACCCTGTAATTTGAACTGAAAGGGTATACGTCGTATGCCGCGCGAGTCAGATACAGATTGGTACCGGGTTTGTTTTAGAAAAGGAGGTGTTATGGAATTTATTACTGATTTGCAGCTTGGATGGCTGAATGGTTGGGTACCGCTGGCTATTTTTTATGTGCTGTTTGGGTTATTCTTATTGAGCTGTCCAAAACCGATTGTTAAGAAGCTGTACAGCGTTAAAGGTTGGTCAAAAAGTGAATACATTCTTTCCGCGGTTGGAAAGCCGTTTGCCCTGGCGTGTCTTGCCCTCATAATAATGTCACCGCTGAAAATCGGATCAGCTGTTCTTGGGATTGGACTGATGCTTTACGCGCTTGGTTTTGTGATCATGTTCATCGCGTTGTTTGAGTATCGATCAACTCCCGCGGATCAACCAGTTCGTACGGGTATTTATCAGTATTCGCGCAATCCGCAGTGGGCTGGGCTGGCATTGATGTTCTTCGGAATCGCTATCGCCTGCGGGAACGGGCTAGCTGTACTGTTATTTTTAGGCGGTGCGAGTTTATACCATTTCCGCATTCTTGGCGAAGAAAAAGCCTGCCTGGAGGAATACGGCAAACCATACAAAGATTACCTCAATGCTGTTCGTCGGTATTTCTGAAATTATTTTTCTTCGAGCGCTTCAAGCACCTGCTCGAATATCCTTTCTCCATCCATCATACCATAAGCGATCGTGTCTATATCCCGCACGATCACACCATACGGTTCAGACTGCTTTATGATCCCGCGTTTCTTAAAGCGCACCTGGGGAGCGACCAGGATCACATCCATGGTGTCTTTTTTGTAGTCCCATAGCGACATAGTAGTAGCATCAACAGCTTTTAATTCCATCTGCCGACCAGAGGCAGCCGCAGCCTGGCGGATCTTTTCTTCCAACAAGCTGGAGGACATTCCCGCCGCGCATACGAGGACAACTTTGATCTGTTTTTCAGTCATGTAATCTTCCCTTTCAAAAATGGTAGAGTATTGTAGTTATTAGTGTATAGCAGATTTCTGAAAACTGATATTGAAATATGCGTATTGTGAGATTACGTATTTTCTATTGTTTCTAACTGGTAAAATAGAGGAATGACACGAAAAAATATTATATTTTCATTGCTGTTAATATTTACAATTGGGTGTTCTGCTCAATCAGAACCGGAATTCGCCGTGCCTGTTGGGGATGAAACCCAACAGCAGCCATATGTCAGCGCAACACAAACGATGATCGTTGAGGGGTCTGCGGCACCGGAAGTGGTACTCATCCCTACCGAAGATACCCGACTGGACCCTGATGACTGGAAGAATTGGCCGGTCATTCCAGAAGTGACTGGAGCCGCGCGCGAGATCTATCGGAAAGGCATCGCCTTGGGCAATAATCCACGGGCGTTCTCAAAAGTGGGCGACTGCAATAATGTGAAACAGTCTTTTCTGGGTTTCTTTGACCACCCAGGAAAATATGCGGGCTTGACTGGCATTGATGACCTTCAGGATACGATTGAGAATTTCCAAGGTTATTTCGATCGGGATGGCCAATCTACACAATATGGTTTCACCGCTGCCTCTGTGCTTACCTCCCTCATGCAAGAATCTGATATTTGCCTGCCGGATGAGACGCCATTGGAATGTGAGCTGCGCATCACCCGACCAGCATTTGTGCTGGTCAGCTTAGAATTCTGGTTTTCCGGACGAACTCCGGAGGTATATGAACGCTATATGCGCCAGATCATTGAGTACACTATTGCTCAGGGCGCAGTGCCGATTCTGGCGACAAAAGCGGACAATATTGAGAAAGACCATTCACTGAATCTCACCACAGCGAAGTTGGCATATGAATATGATATTCCACTGTGGAATTGGTGGGCGGCAGCCCAGCCGTTGGGCGATCATGGGCTTGACCCATACCGAGACGATAATTTTCATCTCACTGTGGAAGCGTGGAACATACGCAGCAAGACATTCCTGCAAACGCTTGATCACTTATGGAAGGGCTTACACGATATCAGCTGATCGATAATTGTGAAAACACCTGCTTGGTTATTTTTACCTATACTATCTGATCTCTTCGATCGAAAAATTACTGAAAATGATCGCGTCTGAATAAGGCGCGCCGCCTGCTTTGGTGAATAACCCTGTCCGCCCATAGCGCACTCCATATCGACTATCTGTGAATGACTCCACTAATTCGTTGTTGATATACAGCGAGATCATATCGCCGACACAATTCAGGCGGATCGTGTTGTCTGACCTTCTGGATTGGATTCCTTCTATTTGCTGCTGTGCCAGAAGGGCAAAGGGGCGCTGAATTGTATCTCGGTAGATCGTGTAGGTGCCATCCGCGCGCAGGACTGCTATATATTTTCCTTCCAAACTAGAACGGCAGACTATTCCGGCGTATTGAGTTGCTTTCATGCCTGGATCAAAGTCCATAGTAACCACTACACTGACGGAGACATCTGCCAGAGACGGGTCGGCTTTGGCGGCATAATACTTATATCGAATTACCGGTGAAAAGTGGAAACCATCTTCTTCAAACTCACTGAACGCGCCGCTTAATCCCATTTGGGAGAACGTTCCATGATCACCGGACAGGTCATCCAGGAGAAAAAAGGGCTGTGCTTCTGGGAGGCTCCCTGGCAATTTTGCTGCCATGAAGCTCTCCAGTGTGATGCTGCCGAATTGCTGATCCCAAGCAGAAGCAGTGAAAAAACCCAACGCGCTGATCCCATTTCCTGTTCCAAAAGGTGAACGGGCGACAAAGGTATCATTGGCGATTAAATCGCAGCTGTCCCTGCTGCAGGTTAATCGGAAATTATTGCTGCGCCCGGCAGAGTAGAGCGCTGGCGCGTAGGTTTTATTGTATACGTCAACCACTTCGATGCTATCTGTGATTTCCCATTCTTCGAAGGTTAAATATTGCCCCTGCACGCGCAGCATGTAGGAGGTTCCACTGGTATTGGTGAAATAGAACCCGAACTGATTCTGGTCAAGTTTATTCATATCAACTGACTGTGAAATGACATCTGCTGTCAAACTGAAACTCCTGGAAGTAAGCGGTTCTTCCCGTAGTAAATAAATATCTGTTTTGTGCCTGCTTCCCGTTTGAGAAACAGTGAGTGCACCTTCAGCACACAAAAGTGAAAAGGGACTATCTGCTGGCTCTTCAGCGCAAAATGCCGTGTCCTTTGAGAAATCCAGCGGGCGAACTAGGTACGGCAGCTCTGCAGCTGTAGGGGCAATGATCACATCTGCCCCTTGGGTTGAAGCACTTTCAATCGGTTCAAGCGTGGTCACGAGCCCGGGTTGTTTTGGCTGCTGAGCGGGAGCACAGGAAGAAAAAACACCTATCCCGATGAAAATGCTGATGAAGATTACAAACCATTTATTCATAACAATATTATAAACGGATGATGGTTTCTTATCCTTGGAAATCTGCACGCAGCTTCCGCATCAGTCCGCCTGCTTTGAAGTATTCTAATTCCAAAGGTGTGTCAATCCGTACAGTGGTGTCAAATGAATGACTGCTCCCGTCCTCTCGGATCACTGTGACGGTCACCTCCGCGTTTGGTTTATCAATGGCTGTAACTCCCCTGATCGTAAATCGTTCTAATCCCGTTAAACTAAGCGTATCGGCGGTTTCATGTTTCTTGAACTGCAGCGGCAGAATGCCCATGTATACCAGATTTGTTCGGTGGATGCGTTCAAAGGATTCAGCGATGACTGCCTGCACTCCCAGTAAATACGTGCCTTTGGCTGCCCAATCACGGCTGGACCCTGTCCCATACGCTTTTCCCGCGATTATGACGAGAGGGATGTGATCTTTCATGTATCGCTTGGCGGCATCATATATTGAAAGCATATCACCGCTAGGAATGTGGATGGTGAATCCGCCATCTACCCCTTTTGCCAGTTTATTTCGCAGACGGGAGTTGCTGAAGGTCCCGCGCGCCATTACTTCATGATTGCCGCGTCGAGCGCCGAAAGATATAAAATCTTCTGACTGGACACCCCTTTCCTTTAAGTATAGTGCTGCTGGATTATCTGCTGAAATTTGGCCGGCAGGGGAGATATGGTCGGTTGTGATTGAATCGCCCAGGAATGCCAGAACGTATCCGTTTTCAATATCTCCCAGGGCACCCTGTTTGCCAAATCCATCGAAAAGAAAACTTGGTTCATTAATGAGCGATGACTCTTCCTCCCAGTTGAAAACAACACCTTCCGGGTACTGCATAGCATTCCAGCGCTCATTACTGTTGTAAATATCCAAGTAATTAATTGTGTATAAACGGCTGGAAATTACAGCTTCAGCAATCTTTGCAACTTCTTCATGTGTAGGATAAATATCCTGGAGGAATACGGGTTGCCCATTCTTGTCGGTGCCAAGCGGAGTATTTATAAAGTCAAAAACGATTGTTCCTGCCAGCGCATATGCGACGACCAAAGGAGGCGAAGCCAGGAAATTCGCCTGAATATCCGCGTGGATTCGCCCTTCGAAATTGCGGTTTCCAGAGAGGACAGAGACCGTTATTAAATTGTTTTTCCGTACCGCTTCAGATAGGGCGGGGTTGATTGGCCCTGAATTTCCGATACAGGTTGTGCAACCATAACCAACGATGTTGAATCCTAATGTGTTTAATCCGGACAGCAACCCGGCTTTTTCTAGATACGCATCTACCACACGCGAGCCGGGAGCAAAACTTGTCTTAACCCAGGGTTTACACAAAAGTCCATTTTCGGCTGCATTCTTTGCCAGCAGGGCAGCAGATATCATTACCGAAGGGTCAGAAGTGTTTGTGCAGGAAGTGATGGCTGCTATCAGTACTGTGCCGTGCGAAATAGCTTGTTTCGCACCGTTCATTTCTACATCAATCTGCATGGATAATTTTTCTGTAGATAATCCAAAACCATGCAGTCCTTTTTTCGCTACAAGCGACGCGTTGAACGTTTTCTCCGCTTTTGAAAAAGCAAAAATATCCTGTGGGTGTTTGGGCCCGGCAAGCACGGGCTCAACTTTCCCAAGATCAAAGCTAAGCGTTTGTGAGTACTCAACCTGTGTACCTGTTCCTTCGTGAAACAACCCCTGTGCGTGGAAATATTCTCTTACCAGTCCGGCATGTTCATGCGAGCGGCCGGTGCGTTCAAGGAAGGCGATTGTTTGGCTATCAACAGGAAAATAGGTCATCGTCGCGCCTGATTCCGGGGACATATTGGCGATCATAGCGCGGGTTTCCACGGGCAGCGACACGGCGCTTTCCCCATATATTTCAACGAATTTTCCAACCACTCCTAATTCCCTTAACTTAGCGGTCAGGCTGAGAGTCAGGTCTGTTGGTGTGGCGTTGTCAAGCAAAGATCCGGTCAGGTGAACGCCGATCACATCCGGAATGGGAAATTCGGAAGGGTATTCCAGCATGGCTGCTAATGCTTCGATGCCGCCCACACCCCAGCCCAATACCCCCAGACCGTTGATCATCGTGGTGTGCGAATCGGTTCCTAACACACTGTCCGGATAGATTATTCGCATTCCATCTGGCATCTCTCGAATGAATGCCACTTGCCCCAAATATTCCAGATTGACCTGATGGCAGATGCCCAGCCCGGGCGGAAGCACCTGCAGGTTATCATAAACTGATTGGCTCCATTTAAGGAATTGGTAACGCTCAAAATTCTGATCAAATTCTAGTTGCTCGTTGATGCGGCGTGCTTCTGTGCATCCAAATGCGCTGACCTGTAAGGAATGGTCAATCACAAGGTTAGAGGGAATACGTGGATTAACTGTATGTGGATCTTTCCCATCCTGCTTAACTACGGCGCGCAGGGCGGTGAGGTCATTAAGCACCGGCACTCCAGTAAAATCCTGCATCAGCACCCGCGCTGGTAAAAATGACACAGCTGGGCGGATGCTGTCCGGATTCGCGCTCCAATTAATGACCGCTTCTGCGTGCTCTTGTGAGAATCCATTCTTACCCCTGTTACGCAAACAGCTTTCCAACAGCACTCGAATGGAATATGGCAGGCGATTAAGATCTCTTTTTACATGTTGGCTGAATTTGACCAAATCAAAGTATTGGTATATTCGTCCGTTGAAAGTTAATGTTGTCTGAAATTCTTTATGATTGCTTGCCATTATGCCTCTTTATTTTTTCATGGTTGAAATGATCATATCGCCGAATTCCTATGTTCCGATTTTTCTTACCGGTGCACCGATTTGGACAATTTAAACATTCGGCAGATAACATTTAGCGCTTGACACCCGCAAATTATCAGGTAAAATAATAGCACATTAAATGAGACAGTGTCTCATAATACGGGACATTAATGACAGCAAGCAAAATACAAATCTTGGACCGAACGATTGCTATATTGGATTGTTTCAACTTAGATAAACCAGTATTGGGTGTGCGGGAAATTGCTCGGAAGACCAAGCTGTCACCCAGTACAGTTGGGCGTATTATGGCATATATGAAAGAAATGGGAATTCTCAATCAGGATCCAGAGTCACGTCAGTATATGATGGGCTCAAAAGTTCTGGCGTGGGCAGGAATTTACACGGTCACAAGCGATGTGCGAACTGTCGCGCTGCCGGTGATGGTGCGCTTGCAAGAGCAGACCCGAGAAACGATCAGTTTATATTTTTTAGAAGGAAGTGAACGAGTCTGTATAGAACGATTAGAAAGTCCTGAGACGGTGCGTATTGTTGCTCGTGTTGGGAGAAGAATTCCACTCTACGCAGGGTCAGCAGGAAAAGTTTTTCTGGCGTTTCTGCCTGAAAATCGCCGTGAAATGATCCTGCGGGATATTGACCTTGTGCCGATGACAGAACGAACGATTACTGACTTGGATGCGCTTCGAGCTAATTTGGACCAGATTCGCCAAAAGGGGTATGCTGTCAGCCGAGGAGAATGGATCATAGACGCATCCGGTACTGCTGCGCCAATCTTCGATCAGCATGGGCAGATCACAGCAGCGATCTCCATTTCCGGTCCTGGGCAGCGCTTTACGGATAAAAAGATAAAGGAAATTGCTGACCTATTGGTCAAGGAAGCGGCGCAAATTTCCTTTGAGTTAGGGTACTATCCGCGCTAATGCGGGAATTTTATAGTTGAGAGAGGTAAGCATAATGTGGCTTCAAGATAAATTAGAAGATAAAATCATTGAAAAACGCGCACAGATAAAGGATATCGTCAGCCAGCACGGTGATCAGAAAATAGGCGAAGTAACTATTAAAAACCTTTTTAGCGGGCTGCGTGGGAATGACCTGCTGGTTAGCGATGTTTCATACGTGGATCCAAACGATGGCATCCATTTTAGAGGATATTCGGTAGATGACCTTCTTGAAATGCTGCCAAAAGCGGAAGACAGCGAAATGCCGCTGGCTGGCGGGATGTACTATCTGCTGCTAATCGGCGAATTGCCAACCCGTGAAGAAGCGTTGGAAGTCGAAGAAGAATGGCGCCGCAGTGGAGACCTCCCTTATCATGTTGCGGATATGCTGCGTACTATGCCCAGAGATACTTACCCGATGACCATGTTTTCACAGGCTATCCTTGCGCTTCAGTCTCGCTCGAAATTCACTCTGCTTTACAACAATGGGCTAAAAAAATCAGATTATTGGAAACCGACATTGGAAGACAGCATGAATCTGGTCGCGAAAACACCCGCGATCGCTGCCGCCATCTATAATATTAAATACCATAACAAGGATCTTGTTCCCCCCAGCCAGACTCATGACTGGAGTGCTAATTTTGCCTATATGATAAATAAAGATTGGGATAAGCATTATATAGAATTGTGCCGGCTGTTCTTTGCTATCCATGCGGATCAGGGTACGGGAAATGTCAGCGCCCACACCGCCTGGCTGGTGAATTCCGCTCTCTCCGACGTTTATTTTTCTTGCTCAGCGGCTATGAATGGATTGGCTGGCCCACTGCACGGCCGGGCTAACCAGGACTGCCTTGAATGGCTGCTGGATGTGTTAAAAAAATATGGCAGCTGTCCATCTGAAAAACAAATGGAGGAGTATATTTGGGAAACGCTGGATCGAGGAAAGCTTATCCCAGGATACGGCCATGCTGTACTGCGCAATACGGATCCCCGGTTTACCGCCCAGCTCGAATTCGGCCGTAAGTATATCGGGGATGATGACTTGTTCAAACTGATTGAGATTGTATATAAGGTTGCGCCGCGCGTACTTAAAGAACAGGGCAAAGCCAAAAATCCCTGGCCGAATGTGGATGCGATCAGCGGCACTCTGCAGTATCACTGCGGGATGCGGGAATATGATTTTTATACCGTCCTGTTTGGTGTTGGACGCATGATGGGAATCACCGCCAATTTGGTTTGGGCGCGCGCGCTGTATGCACCCCTCGAGCGTCCGCAATCCATCACGTTGGATATGGTCGAGAAAAAGATTAATCGGGTTAAATCCTGATTATTATCAGGACATATTATGCCCGGCCCCTGTTAGTTTCCCATAAATCTTGGGATTGTTTTCAAATAATCATTTTCTTTAATGGATAAATCTTTTATATAATATATATATGACTAAAAATAATATTTACCAATCAATATCATTTCATAATAATTCAATACAAGTTCCAAATAAACCAACAATACCTTTCATAGAAGGCGATGGCATTGGATCAGATATATGGCAAGCATCAGTAAGAGTAATTAATGCAGCTGTAAAAAAAGCATATGACGGACAAAGAGAAATTCAATGGATGGAAGTATATGCAGGCGAAAAAGCATTTAGAAAATATGGGAATTGGCTCCCACAGGAAACAATTGATGCATTTAAAAAGTTTATTGTTGGAATAAAAGGACCATTGACGACTCCAGTTGGAGAAGGAATTCGTTCATTAAACGTTCATATTCGTAAATCACTTGATCTATATACTTGTTTGCGTCCCATTAAATGGTTTCCAGGTGTGCCTTCTCCAGTAAAATCACCTCAGGATATTGATGTTGTAATATTTCGTGAAAATACTGAAGACATTTACGCCGGAATTGAATTTGAAAGTTTTTCTTCAGAAGCAGAAAAATTTTTGAATGTATTTCGTGAATTGTTTCCAAATGAATTTAGAAAGATACGGTTCCCAGATTCGTCTGGATTCAGTCTTAAACCTATTTCGAGAGAGGGAACCGAAAGAATTATGCGCGCCTCAATAAATTATGCAATAAGGAATAAACGAAACAAAATCACGATCGTTCATAAGGGAAATATAATGAAATATACAGAAGGGGCTTTCTGTAGATGGGCTTACAATTTGTCTGAAACCGAATTCCAGGAAAGAGTTTACACACAAAACCAGTGGGTGCGTACAAAAAATGAAAAAAGTGAGGCGTTTGCCAATGAAGAACAAGCATCATCAATAAAAAAAGGAAAAATTGTTATTAATGATGTAATTGCCGATATCGCATTCCAGAAAATATTAACTCGGCCGAAAGATTTTGACATAATTGTGACAACTAATTTGAATGGTGATTATCTATCAGATGCAATAGCAGCCCAAGTTGGCGGTATTGGTATTTCACCAGGTGCTAATATTAATTTTGAAACTGGGATAGCTGTTTTTGAAGCATCACATGGGACAGCTCTAAAATATGCGAATAAGAATATTGTGAATCCAAGTTCTGTAATTCTTTCAGGTGAACTACTTTTACGGTACCTGGGATGGGATGAAGCCGCTAATCTCATTAATAAGGGACTTAGAGGAACAATAAAATCCAAAAAAGTTACTTACGATTTTCATCGTCTTATGGACAACGGGATAAAAGTAACAACAAGTGAATTCGGCGATGAAGTAATCAATAACATGTAGATAATTTCTTTTATCAACTATTAAAATATATGAGAATACAAAATATCTTTTTAATGAAGGATGAACAACTTAACTATTCAGAATTATTCAATTCGTTATTGTGAATTTATTAATTTATTTTAATATTATCTCGAAAAAATATAATTACATACTTTCTAAAGCGGTTTCCAAGGAAGCGAATCCCGTGCTTTTTCCTAATCATAAATTTTTTCGGGAGCTTATTCGAAATATAAAAAATTGAATTAGATTAAATCGCCTTTTCTGTTTTCATGTGCAATTCGCGTGCAATCCCTGTGGAAACAAAGGAAATAATGGACACCACAGTTTTTGTGTACTTAATGGACACTGTGATACGTTATGAACAATTATGTACCAGGTTATAAAACAATCCAATGAATCCCCCTGAATAGGGGATTTTTGGTTAAAATTATCAATACTGCCAATGGAGAATATACAATGCGAGTAATCTGCTATGACTGTCAGAAAGAAAAGGAATTCGACCCTCTTGTGTACCGCTGCGCGTGCGGGGGCGCTTGGGAGCCAGTTGAGATTGGCGATTTCAATTCTGATTCTATCCAAAAAGATGTTTCGTCGGTATGGCGGTATAAAGGCATTTTTGGGTTTGAAGCGCTTGAATCAATGGTCAGCCTAGGCGCTGGATGGACACCTCTGCTTTCCTCAGAGTGGGAGGGGAATGATGTCTTCTTCAAACTGGAATATATATCTCCGACTGGATCGTTCAAAGATCGCGGAACAGAAGTGGAGATGAGCTATCTCAAAGCGATTAGCGTAAAGCAGGTGGTGGAAGATTCATCCGGCAATGCTGGCGCAGCGGTGGCTGCTTATGCGGCGCGCGCGGGAATACCCGTGGATATCTACGCGCCGGACAGCGCTTCCCCTGCCAAACTTTCACAGATTCAGATCTATGGCGCTATACTTCATAAGATACCCGGACCGCGAATTGAAGCCACGAATGCTGTCCTTAAGGCGGTTGCCAACGGCGCGGCGTACGCTTCACACACGTATAATCCTGTGTACCTGCTCGGCCAGCAGTCTGTTGCCTGGGAGATATGGGAGCAAACCGGCGGAAAACTGCCTGACGCAGTTGTTATCCCCGTTGGGCAGTGTGGTCTGCTGATGGGCGCCTGGCTGGGTTTCAGACGTTTATTGCTGGCAGGAGTTATTGAAAAATTGCCTCGTTTATACGCGGCGCAGCCGGAACGCCTGGCGCCGATCTATCATGCTTTCACAAATGGATTGGATGATATTCCGTGTGCTCATCCTACCCAAACTTCAATTGCCAAAGGGTTGGCGATCGTCAAGCCTGTACGCGGTAAGCGCATCTTGCAGGCGCTGCGTGAAAGCAGAGGCGGAGCGGTTGTTGTGTCAGAAGATCAGATCAGGCAGGCATACCATAAGCTCGCTAAAAGAGGCTTGTTCGCTGAACCTTCCAGCGCAGTTGCGGCTGCCGCGATCGGTACAGTTCGCCAGGAATTAGGGAACAGCGCGGTGATCCTCTCGGTACTGACTGGAAGCGGATTGAAAACCACAGTTCTGGAGGATTAACGATAATAATGAAAAATATAATTGCTTTCACACGGGGGGTTCCCCCGGCAGAAAGTTTTCCTAATGAGGAATTAATCGAATGTACCCGGCAGGTGATCAACGAACACAGCGCCCAGGTTCTACAGTACGGCACCGCCGCGGGGTACGAACCTCTAAGAGAATATATCGCGCGTCAATATTCCGTTGATATAGAACAGGTGGTCATCGGGCAGGGTTCGCTGCAGCTCCTGGACCTCCTCTGCCGTGTATCGTTAACAGAGGAAGATTTGGTATTCGTTGAGCAGCCCACATATGATCGCACGCTGACCATTTTCAAACGGGCAAAGGCGGAACTGAGGGGATTCAGGTTAATAGCCGGACAGATAAATATTGAAGAAGTTAAAGCGTCGCTTGAAAAAGGGCCTACCCCAAAATATTTTTATGTGATCTCGGATTTCCAGAATCCTAATGGATCTGTGATGGGAATTGAACAGCGTAAAGTGTTGACTTCTTTAGCAAGGCAGTATGGATTCTTGATCATTGAAGATAGTCCCTACCGCCGTTTGCGCTATGAAGGGATATCGGTGCCTTCCTTGCTTGAAATTTCTCCAGATGTGGTCATCTATATGTCTTCATTCAGTAAATTGGTCAGCCCCGGTTTGCGGATTGGGTACATGATCCTCCCGAAAAACATTGCTAAGCCGCTTATTCAATACGCAGAAGATACTTATGTATGCCCGAGTTTTCTCAACCAGGCAGTCGTGCTTGAGTTTATTGAGGGGGGAATGCTCGAAAAGCAGTTGAACCACCTGCTCCACCTTTACCGTCCCCGCCTGCGTGCCATCTTATCTGCGATGGATTCACGCTTGAATGGATTTGGAGAATGGGTGAAACCACAAGGCGGCTTTTATGTGGGATTAACTCTAAATAATAGTATTAACATGTTGAAATTGAAAGATACAGTCTTGTCAGGATTGGCACTCTCTGATGGTCGTGGGTTTTTCTTAAGCGGCGGCAGCCATTTCATCCGATTGCCTTTTTGCGCCCTCACTGAGGGTGAGATCACAATGGGAATCGAGCGGTTGGCGGATGTGATCACAGCCTCCTGGAAATAATCGTGATGCTATCTCATATAGGAAGGGTAAAAGTGAATATGCTTCCGTGCCCTTTTCCTTCACTGTCAGCCCAAATCTTTCCCCCGTGTGCTTCGACCAGTGATTAGGCGATAGTTAATCCAATGCCGCTGCCTCCGCCGTTTTGCCGGGAGCGTGATCTGTCTGCGCGGTAGAAGCGTTTGAAGATATACGGTAGATGATCTGCTTCAATTCCCTCACCGTCATCTTTCACTGAAATATACACATAGGTATCAATTTTCTTTGCTTTGATCTCAACTGTACCGCTCTCAGAAGTAAACTGTAAGGCATTTCCTAATAAATTTTGAAGCACCTGGAGGATGCGGTCATGATCTGCGATTATTGCTGGTAGATTCTTTTAACTATGAATGGAAATTTTTACCCCTTTTATATTGAAAGTATTCAGTAATGGGGTGAGCGCATCGTGAAGCATTTCATCAATATTTGTTTTTTCCTGTCAAGTATAAATATGTTGCCTTCCATACGGTTTAATTCCTGCAGGTCTTTCACCAGCCGCTGGAAGCGATCCGCTTCACTGTAGATGAGCTTATACGTTGTCTCATTGCTGGCAAGAACGCCGTCTATCAATCCTTCCATTGAACCCTTGATGGCAGTCAGGGGCGTGCGCAGTTCATGGCTGATATCACCGATCAACTGGCGGCGCATGTTCTCTGTTTGTTCAAGTTATTCAGCCATGCGGTTAAAGCTGTGCCCAAGGTGTGCAAGCTCATCTTCATTATCAGTATTCAATTGGACACGCTGGTTATAATTGCCTTTAGCGATTTCCTGGCTGGCCCCAGTAATAGACCGCAGAGGTTTAGTGATCTGCCTGCTGATGAGAATGCTTGAGATTCCCGCGATAACGAAAGCAGCGATGCTTGAGAAGAGCAGGGATTTATTCACCGCGGCTTTGAAATTTTCAAATAACAAGCTCCCCCTATTTCCACTTTGTCCACCCTGCCCGCTCTGCAGACCTTCGTTAGCCAATAATTTGCCAATATGCTTTTCGTAGGTGGATTCAATGGATATGTTCATAATGGTAGCCTGGATCACTCCGGATAAAATGGCAACCAGAAAAAAAGCTATCAGGATTTTAAACGCGAAATGTTTACGGACTGCCTTGATCATTTATTATTTCTCACTATCCTGCAGGCGGCAATCTGCTCCGCGTAAAGTCTCAATATAATCCTCGCCAATTTTCTTGCGGAGGTGTCAAATATGGACATCAATGACGCGCAGATCTCCAAAGTAATCATATCCCCAAACTTTCTCAAGCAACTGCTCCCGGGATAGAACCAAGCCTTGATGGTCGGCAAGTGTGTGCAGTAAATTGAACTCTAACGCCGTCAACTCTACCTCTTGATCGTCAACACACACACGGCGGCGGCCGTTATCAATTCGGATATGTTCCAGGGCGGTCACGCTCCGGCTGTCTCGCGAGGATGTGGTGTGCATCCGATGGATATGTGAAGTTTTAGCAAAAGAAAAAACCCATTTGTTTTCTTTGAATTTCCAGGCGATTTCAATTAAGGGAATAGATCTTGCAGGACCGCCGTTGAGCTTGATGTGCTTCTAATAAAGCGGATATGATTTTTATTATTGGAGATGAAAAACAATCCTCCATTTCACATTATTATCTTGGTATTAAAAATATTCATGTGATAATGAGCATGAATATTAGAGGTGACCATATGGATTGGGAGAAAAAAACACAGCAAAGTATTATTGATTGGCTACTAGAAGAAGATGAGATTAATCCATCCATCCGATATTTTACATTAGTAGATTTACTTGGGGAAGAACCAGAATCACAGAAAGTGGTCCAAGCACGGGAAAAATTAATGGCGTGCGGCCCTGTTCCTGAGATCTTATCCAAACAGAATGCTGATGGGTATTGGGTTGAACCCGGGGCGGGATATCGCCCGAAATACACTGCAACAGTTTGGTCGCTCATCCTTCTTGCACAGTTAGGTGCTAATGGTTGCGAACCATCCGTGCGGAAGGCAAGTGATTACATCCTTAAACATACTCGTGGGAAACAAGGATACTTCAGCATTTATGCTACCCAAACCGGTTGTGTGCACTGCCTGCAGGGGAATCTATCCGCTGCACTGATAGACCTGGGAATGATCAACGATCCATGCCTAACAGAAGCGATTGATTGGATGGCACGCAGTGCTACCGGAGAAGGATTCGGAAGAGTTGGCGAGAAAGATATTAATCCTCACTATATCCGCAGTGGGATCAGCGGTCCTGGTCTCCTGTGTTCTGCGAATGATCATCGACCCTGTGCCTGGGGAGCGGTTAAAGTGGTTTTAGCGCTAGCAAAGATCCCGCCTGAAATAAGATCTCCTCAAGTCAACAGCGCGATTAATGTTTGCAAAGATTTTCTGCTGAGCAAAGACCCCGCCGCTGCTGATTATCCCCATCCTTACGCGAAAAAACCGAGCAGAAGCTGGTTCAAATTTGGATTCCCGGTTTTCTATGTGACAGACGTGCTTCAGAATTTGTCAGCCCTTTTGGGGTTGGGTTTAGCTGGCGATCAGCGTTTGCAAAATGCGATTGAATTAATAGAGAGCAAGCAGGATGATGCCGGTCGTTGGACGATGGAATATACATACAACAGTAAAACCTGGGTGGAAATAGAGGAAAAAGGACAGCCTAGCAAATGGGTGACTTACCGCGCGTTATCCGTGCTTAAACAATATCATCATTGATGCACTAGAGGGCAATTTCTCGAACGGTCGTTTTCCTGAGGATATCTTCGAGATTGTTGTGATCGAAATCCCCCAGCTCCAGTTAGACCGCGAATCTTTACCTGCGGGATGCGTACTTGCCACATGTTCTCTTCGTCTTAACCCAGCGTAACTTCAGCTCCCATTGAAACAACTACTTTCCCAACTCCGGTCTTTTGAAGAGTTATTATTGCGCTGATTGTTTCGGGAGTGCTGGTTATTTCTCGTGTAAGTATTTCCCCTAGTTCAATCCGGTTAATACGCAGGATATCTGACGCCGCACGGATGCCTTGAACGAGCTATAGTGAGATTGAACCAACGATCTTGAAAAATCCTCGAGGATTCTTGTTGCTAGATATAGTTTTCATTTTGGAAATAAAAGCTGCACTTTTTTAGAAAAACTATTACCAGAATATTCCAACAGATAAAATATTTTAGGAAAAACTAAAATTCATATGCATTTATTTCCAATGATATAATTCGCTTTATTAATTTGAGAGTACAAGTATATGGTAAAAACTAAAAAGATTATTCTTGATTCCCGAGGAAATTTCTATTCTGTCAATATTACCGAGAAAGTAAAAGAGTATGTTTCATCTTCGGGTGTAAAGAATGGCATTGTTATCCTTTTTTACCAGCATACTACTGGTTCATTAATCATATATGAACAAGAAGCTGGCGTTATGGTTGATATTGAAGACGCTTTCAACCGTCTTTTTCCAGAAGAAATTGAATACAAACATCATATGAGAGAAGTTGACTATAATGGTGCTTCACACGTCAGATCAGCATTTCTTAACCCTTCAATAACCATCCCAATTATTGAAGGTAAACTTTGTTTGGGAAAATATCAGGAAATTGTAATTCTTGATATGCAGCCTGAGCCAAAACCAAGAACTCTTATTCTTCAAGTAGTGGGAGAGTGAATATTGAAACAAATCGATAAATATTTCTTTGTTTTAGGCGGTGTAATCATCAAGTCTCTATCATGGACAATTATTAATACCTTTAATGACAAGCAAATATTCTCGGATGGCGATATCCGAAAAGGGATTTATAAAATTGAAACCGATTATACACTCGGCAGGATTTCGAAAGAAGAGTTTTTTGAAGAAGCAACTAAGATTTCCGATGTAGATCTGAGCCTGGCTGAATTTGAATCGATTGCAACCAGCAAGGTAGAGCTAATAGATGGAATCCTTGAAGTATTAGAGGAATTAAAAAAGCAATATTCATTATTTCTGTTTTCCCAATATTCACCTGAATTATTAAACGGGATATTCTCGCGGTTGAATTTAGGTGATACTTTTCTAGAAAAAAATATACTTTTTGCATGCGAAACTGGATTGCCAGATCTTAAAGCTTGTTTATTCGAAAAAATCATTTCTGACCAATGGATCACACCCGGGAGAAGCATTTGGGTGGACTCTGATCCACACAGAACTTCCGCATCGATCAGGGCAGGGATTGATACAATTATATTTTTAGATTCCAAACGCCTTAGGAGGGAAATAGCCCTTAGAGGGTTACTACCTTTGCTCGGTGACGAATAAATCGTTTTGATAATATCATTTTCATTTTACTTTCCACAAAAAAAACAGAACAAGAATGGTATTTTTCTTGTTCTGTTTTTGTAAAACAATAGAGAAAATTAGTTTCAGGAAGTCAAGCGTTTTCCAACCGCACCACCCGGGTGATACTCCCCAAATTTTTCTGGTTTGAATCCCTTTTCCTTATTAACAGCTGCACATAAGATATCACCGAGGGCTGCCTGGACGATTGTGTTTGAAAGTGGAATTGTGTCGATTGGCTCATTTTCTTTTTTGACTGCACCCATAAGTACGATGTCACAAAGTTCCGCGAATGTTGAATTAGGGTTTTCTAAAATACCAATTACTTTTAAGTTCTTTTTCTTTCCAATTCTGGCAAGAAAGTTTATTTCGTCAGTTTCCCCACCCCTTGAAAAC
>SDBT01007128.1_pt1 | contig 18447 bp, 20 predicted proteins | sample 2277101 | NCBI WGS metagenome assembly SDBT01 (sample SAMN10404973, study PRJNA504765) | marine sediment metagenome | isolation source: marine sediment core GS10_PC15, 103 cmbsf | place: Arctic Ocean: Southern Knipovich Ridge | collected 2010
TCGTTGAGGTAGCGAATGTAGCCGTCCCAGGTCCCGATGAGCACGGCCCTGTCGTCCGGATCGTCCGCGTCGAACGTGAAGGCCGCCGTTGGGCCCTGGTCGTTCGGGTATGACATGGGCCAGAAGCCGTTGGTTCGCTTGCAGTACCAAAAGTGCTTGGGCGCCGACGCTCCCTTTGACGTGGGCGTCACGAAGATGTGGAGCCCGTGCTGATCTCTGTCCCAAACCAATCGTACTCGATCCGTGTTGTAGTTAATGTTGCTAAGGAAGGTGTCCAGCCTGTCTCGGCTGATCGGGACCGGCTGGGACTGCGCGCCGGCTGCCAGAATCCACAGGGTATTAGCGCCGAGGAAGTACAGGTTCCCGTCCGGATCGAACGCCCATGCGTCCGGCCCACTTATGCCTGTCTGGTAGCTGATATTATCTATCACTCCACCAGCCGCTGGGTCGCCGCGCAGAACCCATATCGTATGGTCTCCGCCCATGATGAGCAGGTCGTCGCTGTAGGGTATAAGGGCCGTGATGATGTCGCCGAGCTTTCCCGCATCCGAATTGTTCCCGGCCACAGCTTGCGTTTGATTCGTCGTGGCCGGGAAATAGTCCCAGTCCAGAGGGGCGTTGACGGCGGACATGAACCAGTTGTGAGGGTCTGTCTCCAGGGCGGACATCACAATGCGGCCTCGGTAGTTGGTAATTATCCTGCACGCAGCTCCGGCAATATGGAGATTCCCATCGACCGTAGAGTCCTGTATCGTTTGATCGACAACGATGTTCGTGGTCCCGTTCGTGCTGGCCACGGTATACGATCCGTCATTGCCGGTGCTGCCTCGTATCTCGATGTAGTCGCCGTCTGACAAGGACAGGCTTTCGGCGACGGTGAACGTGCTGGTCCCCGTGTCCACCGCAGTAATGGCATTCGCAACGCCAGTACCCCCAGTCGGCAGAGCGCCAGACGTAGCCAGCCAAGTTGATACTGTGTCGGCGACGGGGTCGTAGACCGAATAATTATTCAAAATACCGTCCACGAAATACGTTCTTTGTAGCGCCGATGCACTATCCACCCTGCCGGACGTTATGAGCGCGGACGATCCGCCCGTCGGGGTCGTCATGCCGTCCGCGTTGCCAGCTAGAATAGTCCCGCCGGCCACGCCGATCAGCTTCGTCGTTCTCAAGCTCGCGGGGGAGACTCCAGACCAGACTCGAACCCGGCTCATCGTCGGCCTTGCGCTTTGTATGGTCGTGGAATCAAGTCCGACCATAAATCCTGTGTTCGACACATGCTTCGTCATCGTCACCGTCGTAAGGAACGTGAGCGGCTCGGACGTGCCGAAGTAGATGCTGAGTGTGTTGCCGGACACACGAACCTCCAGCATACCAACCCAGGGGGTCGTAGAGGTTCCGAGTGATCCGTTGGCCAAGGTCGCCGTGATGGAGTTGTTGTCAATCTCGCTTACGGCGTACGCAAGCGGATTGTCAGCAGAGGCGGTGCCGTCCAGGGATATCTGTATATTGTACTGATCGCTGTCATCTACATTCCCAACGCGAAGAATGATAGCCCCGTCGCTATTGATGTTACTGCTGCCAGCGGCTAGAGATACGTTGATTCGTATCACGTATACATCACCAAGCGTTACTCCCCCGGCGTACTTTGATGCCGCGTACGGGCCTCCTGATGCCACGGACTGACTTGCCGTATCTGTCGAGTCCGTAACTGTCAGGAACTCACCAGAGCTGTCTCCGTCATCCCCCGTCTGAAACACGATGGCGATGATGCTGCCGGTATCACCCCAATCCTCCCAGTCGCCCGAGGAGACGGTCTCCAGCCTGCCATCGACGTACCCGGTGAAGTCCTCGTCCAGCAACAGCTCGTCGGCTTCGACAAGCGCCGGATCGAACGCAACCGTGAGCTGGTCGATCCTCTGGATGGCGTTGTTTCCATTGAGCTGGGCCGCCACGTACTTATCCGTCCCCGGCCGCTGCCCGCCCCTCTTCCGATTGTCGATCGGATCGTACGGGCGCACGTTGAGCGCATCCGGCGTGGTGTCCTCGATGGGACGCCGCGTCGATATGTTCTCATTGAGCCCGTTGAACGGGAACGTCAGCTCAACAACCTGCTTGTTACCCTTCGTGGTAGGCACGGATCACCTCCATGCCTGCTAGGCGTTCTTGCATTCTTGCCACTTGCGGGACGCCAATGCCGTGGCGTCGGTAACGAACAGGGACCCGTTCGTGGCGTCGATCGCGAGAGAGCCCGGGGCATAGGTGAAGCTGTCGTCTCCATCCGAGATGCCGTTCGTCCAGATGATGACGAGCGGTGCGATGAGCCCGGCCGAATCGGTGTTATCGCCAACCTTGACGACAACGTCTCCATTGGAGAAGTTCAGGCCAAGGCTCTGGAGATCGTATTGAAGTCTGCGTCGTGCCATGATGTGCTCCTAGAGGTCAAATGTGTGAACGGTTCCGGTGCCGTCGGTGTACGTATCGACCCCGGTGTATGCGTGCCTGGTAGGCTTGATGCCGTCGCTGCGGTCATCGTTGTAACCCACGCTCGACGGCGCCGCTCGATCGTCCAGCCGGATGGCTGCCACGAGAGCCGCGTCGGCCGCCTGGCGCATGACGCCGCTGTTGTCCTCGACCTGCTGCTCGGCCTCGGCCTTGCAGAACGCGAGGATGGCCTGGTCGAACTGCGCCCCGGCGTTGGGAACGTCTGTGTCTTCAATCAGCTTGTTCGGGTACAGCCTGGCTCTCCCGGTGAGCACGTCGCCGCTGAACGGGTTGGGCCACAGGAGCAGCTCCCAGCGGCGGTACGGATCGTCGGCCAGAGGTCTGAGGGCGTAGATCGTCGGGTATCCGGTAACGCTCGAGCTTGTGCGCAACTCGAGGATTTCCTGGACGTCGCCTCCGCGTAGGAAAACTCCGGACTGGCTGTTGGCCGGGTAGGTGATCTTGCCCACCAGGTCTCCGTAGAAGCCGTCCGGCATGTAGTATCGCCACGTCTCACTGTTGACCAGTCCGGGGCCCGTCGTGGCCGTCTGGAGCGTGATCGAGAACTCTCGAAGCACCCAGTTCCATCGAGCGTGCGCATTGTAGAAGCTCCTCCATCCGTCATTGATGATCCGTTTTACCCGATCCGCGTTGTGCGCGTTGGTGGTCGAGGTCTGAGCTTGCGCGACCTCCCCGCCGGCGGCGCCGTAGTAGGCGATGCCCAGGAATTCGGCGACGCGAATCTGGTAGTCCAGGAAGTTGAGAGCGAGGGTGGGCTCGGCCATGGGTCAGTACCCCACGCTGCGAGACTTCTTCTTCTTGGCGCCCTTGCCCTTGTGGGAGGTCGTGTGGTAGGTCCCCTTGTCTTTCTGCTTGCCGTAGTGGCGCTTCATGGCGCCGTATATCGACTGTCCTTTTGAGTTCATAGGCATGAGATGGCTCCAACAGAAAGCGAGGGGCGGGAGCTGTTCCCGCCGCCTCGCAATGTTGCTCAGATAAGCTGTGCGACTCGCACCCAGTCAACCGACAGGAGCCCTGTTGCTGCCGCCGCCAGTTGCTTCATGGAGAAGAGCACGGCCAGTTCCTCGGCCTGCGGGAACAACGGAGTCGCCTCGATCAGGTTGGCGTTGGAAACCACGCCCGTCGCATTGACGACGCCGTCGATGTAGACGGCGATGGTGACGCCATCGTAGTACATCCCGGCAGTGAAGTACGTCGTCGCCACGGCCGTCTTGAGTCCAGCCGTAGCCTGCACAGCCTGGCCCGAATTCCTGTAACTGCGGCGGAGGGTCTCCGTGGTCGCAGCGAGGGTATTGAAACCAACCAGCCCCTTGTCACCAAGGATGCCGGTCGTATCCGCGACTTCAGTACTGGCCAGCGCGGCGTCGCCGTCGAACAAACCAAAGAACAGACCGGCGTTCTGGCCCACCGTGATGTTTCCGATGGCAACCCTGGCCTCGAAGGCCCACGGGTTCCCGGCGACTCCGGCGGCTCCAGAGACGGTGATTGGGCAGGGCACACGCCACTGGATGCCATCGTGCGCAGCGCCTCCCGTCAAGACCAGCTCGCCAATACCGGCAGCCCCGGGTGACGTTCGCACCAGACACGTTGCCGTGTCGGCATAGATGTCGCCCAGCGTGGCTGCGGTGCTCGCCAGCCCGAACGCGCCGACGGGGCGGGTGAAGTCAGTCTCGAACAGCGTACCCACCATCGGGTTGGCCCGCATGTCCCCGAGTGGGAAGTTTTTCCAGATGGCCGCAGTCGGAAGCGCTGTGACCGCGCGCCCTCGGGGAGACATTGCCAAGTCGGCGGTGGAGTTGACGGGGAATAGGCCCACCTGGATCAAGCCGTTCGTGCTCGAGCGGTCCAGGGTCTGGAGGGCTTCAGCCACGATCGGGCCGCCATCGGCGATGCCACCAAGGGCGTAGGTCCCGGCCTTCACGGTAAGCTGAGTCGCATTGATCGTGGTGCTTTCCTCGCAAAAGGCTTCGACGGAACGCATCACGGCTGACGGCTCAACGATGTCAACCCACGTCGGGCCAGTGTGCCCGTCCGAGGATGGGGCTACAACACCAGCGAACCATTGCCGGTTGGTCACGGTGGGCTTCTCGACGTTGGTGTGGCGTTCGTAGTTGCGATAACCCGCAGTCAGGTCCGCACCATTTGCCAGCTCCGTCGCGCCGCCATGCAGTCCGGCGCCGCGCGCGTCGGCCGTGATATTGTCACGGTCGTAGCACAAGGCATACCCGGTTCGGAGCGTGTCCGTGCCGGGGAAGAAGACCCGCTTCATGCTTTGCTTCTCGGTGTAGTATTGTACGTAACCCATGATTCATACTCTCTTTCTCGGGATTTGTTCCCGAATTACGCCGTCAGGGTCGTGTGCAGCACGAATCCGCTCTGGCGAATGTTGTTGCAGAAGAACTGGTACGAGCTGTCGATGAAGGTCGTGACGACGTTGTGCTGCTCGACATCACTCATCGGCTCGGACTCTCGCAGCCAGTCTCCGCTCTGGACGATGGGATAGAACTTGGCATGGTTGATGCCGTAGACCGCCCCGGCCGCACCGTTGTCGGTGCCGCTCCCTCCGAACAGCTTCACCTTCGACAGCGTGGGCGTGTAGATGATCGGGATTCGACGGAAGGTCGTGATCCCATGGAAGGGGTCCAGGTCGCGGCCGAGGTTGTCGTTGGCCGACGTGACCAGGTCCTCGTACTCGCTGAGCTCGGCGAGGTCCATGTAAATCCTGAACTTCGAGCTCGGCCCAACCTTCAGGTCCTTCACGAGCATCGGGCTGCGGAAGTTCGTGGAGTGGAACGCTCGTCGCATTCGCTTCACGAAGTCATTGTTGACGCTCGTGTAAACGGCGGCCCAGTTGGCCCAGTTGGGGTTCGTGCCGCCAACGCCGGTGGACGTGATGCCCGCCTTGGTGGTGCTGTTGGTGGCGCCGTCGGCGAAGCGGATTCGGAAGCCACTGAAGGCGCCCTGATCCGTTGCGGCGGTGATCGTGTCTTCCCGTGCGGTGATCCAGTACGGGACGCCGCGCGGGTTGAGATCGTCGTCTGCCGTGCTCGGAACCTGCCATGCCTTTTCCTCGAAGAGGTCGGCCAGATCGAGCATACCGTCCAGCCGCCTGGACTGGAGCAGGTCGATGTACCGCGCCGGGGCACGGTTTCGCAGCGCCTCTCGCCGTTCGATGGAGTAGTGCGTCTGCACTTGAACCCACGGGGCGGTGAGCTGCTTGTGGACATCGGCCACGTTGATCGGGGTCTTCTGGTACAGCCGGACGTGGCGGGCATTGCCGCTGGTGTCCAGGATGATGTTGCGCTTGATGCTGGTGCCGCTCTCGATCTGCATCTTGTCCCCCTGGAACCACTGATTGCAGACCGGGTATTCCTGATAGTTCAGGGCGGTCTCGAAGTTCAGTCGGGGGAGATTCTCCAGGGTCGTCTGTTGGAGATCGAGCAGCTCCGCATTGGTGATGCCGGTGCCTGCCATAATGTCGCTCCTTCCGTCGGAACGAGATCAGGCGTTACTCCGTCAGGTTGACGCCGAGCTCCTGCGCACGGGCCGCGAATGCGTCCATCGCCTTCTCTTTCGAGCGGGGGCGATCGGCACTGGAGCGGCCTGCTCGCTGGGACGGTCTGGCGGTGAGCTGACGGGAACGCTTGTTCTTCACTTCCGACAAGATTTTCTTGCGTTCCAATGAACCCAAGTGCTCGGAGGCGTGCATCATGTTCGCACGATCCAAACACTCAGATACCCGCAGCTCAATTCCCTGCCTCGACGCGCCGTCGCGGATTTGATCCGCAAGCTGGCACACCTTCAGTCGGGTCTCTCGCTGCTCCTCTGTCACCTCGTCCTGAGCGCCATACAGCTCGACGAAATCCTTATCCAGAGCGGAGAAGTAGCCGTTCACCTCACGGGCCATAGCGTCGGCCCGCTGGTCGTCCATCATCGACATCATCTCTTGCAGAGGCCCCGTCAGGGGCTTGATGAGGTCTTCCATGGCTTCTTCGCCATACTTCTCTTTGAGTGCCTGGATATTCTTATTCCCACCATACAGGCGGGTCAGTAGGTCTTCGTCTTGAGCGTTGGCTGCGGGCGGTGCCTGCGCCGGTGGTTGCTGTTGCGTGGGCGGGGGCGTGTACTGATTTACCGGCTGCCCCATTCGGCCGTACGCCGTGCTCAGGTCGTTGAAGTTGGCGAGCAATTTACCGAAGAGTCTTTCTGACAGCTCGGGGTTGCCCTTGTGGGCCTCCTCGATCTCTTCGGAGCTCATGCCCGCCCGGAGGGCTGCTTGCCGCAAGACTGGACTGAGGGTAGAATCAACGGCCTTCTCGACCGGTTCCTCTTCGACATCTCGTCCTGGCTCAGCATCCTTGCCGGCCGCTTCGGCGCCGCCATCCTCGTCATCACCATCCTGGCCGGGCTCGTCCTCGTCCACATCGACGGTCTCGAGTTCTTCGGCCTCTTCCTCTTCGCGGGTACGTTCGGCTCGAGAAGCGGCGGTAGGCGTCTTGCCTTCTCCGCTTTGACCGCCGTCGCCGAAGACGCGGTCGAATACGGCCTGCATCTCGGGCTTCTTGGCAATCGCCTCGGCGCTGAACTCGCCGCCATCAGAGGGGGTAGGTGCTTCGGTGGCTTCTACCGTTGCAACATCCGGCATATCACGTTCTCCAAGTAATCACGCTCAAATTGTTATGCCCCTCCGTGGGGCAAGTCAATATAAAAATGAGGCCCGCCGCGCACAAGTGGCTCGAATACTCATGTCGGCGGGCGCTCGAGGACCATCGCATGCAACCCTAGCGTCTGCCAAAGGTTTTTGCAAGCTCACGCACGATCCTGCGCTCCTCGGACCCGCTGCGCACGATAATCTCCCCGGTATCCGTCATGGGGATATTCGGGTGCAGGCGGCGATGCTCGGAGACCTGAGAGGGGCTGACTCCCATGGACTCCGAGAGTATCTCACGAGCGTAGTCATTAGTGTCAGTGTTAGTCCCTTCGGACAGGAAGTCTCGCCCCATCCGTACACCACAGGCCACGCAGCTAGGTCTGCGGTTACGGTTTCTGACTGCACGAACCACCTCGATGCCGACCTTGCATTTATCGCAAACATAGCAGTACCTTGGCATTACGGTTCCTTTTCCTTCTCCGGCTCCTAGCCATACGTGGCCTGGAGCTCTCCTTCAGTCTCGTGGCGCATCTGATTCGCTTCCATGCCGGGCGTGATGCCCATGGCCATATTGGCGTTCGGGTTGGGCTGCTGCGGCCTCCCTCCGCCGGCAGCGGCGCCCTGGCCGCCGACCTGCTCCTGTCCGCGAGTGCCCATGATGGCGCCGAACACCTTGGGGTCCGGCGGCAAGCCCATCTCCAGGGCCTGTTGCATCTGTCCGAGCTGCTGTTGCAGGGCCTGACTGTTGATGATCTCGTCCAGGTCTTCGATGCCCATCTCGCGACCGGCGATGTTGATCGCGTTCTCGATATTGAACGCCGGGCCGAGCAACTGGTACGCCTGGGCGAAAGAGGGGATGATGCTGCTACAGAACTCCATCAGCCTCCGGACCTTCATGTTCGGGTCCTGCTTGCTCATGGAGTAGGGGCGAATCTTGATGTTGTAGTCCAGCCACTCACCGCGTCGCATCTCCGGCGTGTAGACTACCTGCTCCTCGAGGCCCTGACGGCGGCGAATCAACGGCAGCTCGATGAGGGGATCGGTGTGCAGGTAGAAGAAGAGTTGCTTGAAGCATTCTCCGGTGAAATCGTAGATCATGTTCTGCATGTCGTTCAGCCGGATCGTGCTGTTGGACTGCAACATCTCGGCCTGCGTGGCGGTATTCTCGTCGCTGCGCACGCCGCTGAGAAGGTCGATGTTCATGGCCATCTCGCTGAACTGCTGCTTGGCCCAATCCAGGTAGCGGTACCCCTCCTCGCTCACGCCGCCGTACTCGATGGCCTTGACGCCGTTCACGTCTTCGACGAGCACGCTCTCCCCGTCGCTGGCGTTCACGATGTCTTGAGCGTCCTGCCAGCTCGACGCCTGGTAGGCCAGTATGCTCTTCTGACGCTCGGCCTGGCGCACGATCTTGCGGGCGATGCGATTGGCGTAGATGTGCAGGTCGTGCCAGATCATGGCCGGGGCCACCGGGAGGATGTTGTCCGGCACGAAGGAGAAGCCGAGCATCTTGTATGGCCCTTCCTGCGGCCCTTCATGCTCGACGCGGCGAAGCTCCGTCGGGACCACCTCCCCGTTGGGGTTCCAGGGGAGCGTGACGATCGCCTGCTCCTCCGGCAACCAGAGCTCCACGAGCTCGATCGTCTCGGCGAGCTGGATGGCCTGGCCGGTCTCGCTGGCGTAGCCGCCGGACATATCGCGGGCCTCCATCATGGAGCTCTGGCGGGTGGAGACCATGCGCAATACGTCAGGATCGTACATCCCGGAGTCCTCAGCGGAGGCCCGGTCGATACGGAACTTGTTGCCGATGAGCCGCTGCTCGTTCCATGTTTCGGCCAGCGGGCCGAGGATCATGTCGTTGGGGCTGATTCGCAGGCAGTAGGGTTCTCCCACGTCGTAGATGAACTCGTCGATCTGGAGCGTCTGGCCCGACACGCCCAGGCCGATCTTGACGAACCCGGCCATGAAGATGGCGTCCAGGATCACCTGACGCATGGTCATGCGCACGTTGATCTTTTCGGCCAGGTGGTTCAGGGCCAACTCCCCGATGGCGGCGTAGTCCCGGTACGAGACGAAGCGGCTGCCCACTTGCGCCTTGGGCTCTCGATACACGAGGTTCGGTATCAGCGTCGTGGCCGCCTGATAGATCAGGTTGATCGGGTTGGCCGTGGGCTCATTGGTGCTCAGGGTGCCGTAGAAGCGGCCCGCATATTGCCGCAACGATCCGGTGAAGGCCTTGTTGGCCTTACGCAACCGCTGGTATCCAAGCGTGGCCATGCGGGCGAGCCTGACTGTATCCATTGGCATGTTCGTCTCCTATCGAGCCCAGGCCGGGTCTTCTCTCTTCTTCCTGTCGGCGGTCATGCGCCGGTGCGCGAAGGTCCCCGGTCGCGCTCGCGGCTGCATGCGCCTCTGCAAGGGAAGCTCAGTCATGGCGTGCCACGCCAGTCCGTCGGCGATGCAGTGATCGCCATGGAGCGCCCTGCCGCCGGCCTTCTCCTCTCGCAGTATCGAGGGGATGATGCCGCCGCTTCCATCGTAGATATACTCGGCGGCCTCGTCCAGCGACTCCTTGCACGGGTTGATGAGCTGGTCGCTGCCGATGGCGTCCCGGTACATGCCGAGCATGACTTCCTTCTTGGCGTTGTTCGAGTTCCATCCGAAGCGAGGCGTCTTGGGCCTGGACTTGGCCGACTCCACCCGCTGTCGGTAGTAGTTCGGGTAGTCCAGGTTGAGCAGCTTGCGCCCGAAGATGCCGCCGGGGCCGTTGTTCTCCCAGCAGATGAAGGCCGGGCCGAACTGCCCGCCGAACCATACGCCCGCCGCCGCCGCGAGCATGGCCAGCTCCTCCGGGCTGGTGTAGGCGTCCCAGAACTTGGCCACCACGGCGCCGATCTCGCGAGAGATGACCGTGATGACGCTGTTGGACGCGCCGGCGCCATTGGAGATGTCCACACCGAAACAGTAGGTCCAGTGCTGCGGCGGGCGCCCGTTCGGCAGGTCGGTCCAGAATCTCCACGGCCCCTTGATCTTGTTGAAGAGCATCACGAACCGATCCGCGTCATTTCTCTGGATCATCAGCACGCGGGCCTCCGGGGTCATCTCGTCGATCGGGATGAGCCTGCCGCACTTCATCGGCGCCGACTCGTGGTCCTGGCGGTGACGCTCGAGCTCGGTGTAGTCGAAGAACATATCGCCCGCCTGGCCGTGGTCCATATCCACTTCCTGGGCGATCGTCTTGGCGCTGTACCGGTCGGCCAGCTTGGCGTACCACGGGCTCGTCCACTTCACGCGGCCGGTGGCGTCGAATATCTGGTACGCCCCGCGAGACTTCTCGGGGTGCCTCCACCACGGGAGCTGGAATCGGCGCCCGCGACCGCTCTTGAGGCGCTTGTGGAAGGCGGTGTTCGGACCCTTGGGCGTGGAGACCCAGAGCTGGCAAGCCGTGTTCTGGCTCAACGAGCTCTCGATCTCCTCGCCGTTGGGGATTGCAGCACCCTCGTCCACGAAGTAGAACGCCTTGCGGCCGCCTCGGCCAACGTCCGTATTCGTGGACTCACCCGTCACCGCCGCGCCGAGTTCCATGTTGCGCATATACATGTAGCGGTCATGTATTTTAGGCACCATCCACACGGGTAAGTGATTGTGGATGAACCGGATTTTCTCGAAGAGGGAGTCCATGTCTCCCTTGGCATCCACGAGTGATTCTTTGCGGCTGACGACACCAATTTGCACGGACTTTCTGAAGAGTAGAAACCAGTCGATGATGGTGAGCACGAGCCAGCTCGCTCCCATGTCCCTGGATTTTTCGAGGTTGAGGTCATGGCCCTTCCTGACGCACAGAATAATCTCTTCGGCGGCTTCGTCTTGTACCGGCCATGTGATAAACGGAACGATTGACCCGGCGCCGATGATAGCGCGTTCGTTCCCGTCGGGGCCGACCTCCTTCTGCCGGAAGGTCCAGACGAACGCATTGCACCAGAACAAAAAGGACTGCGTGCAGGCCCAGAGGATCGAATCGCGGATATCCGGGTCCGTACATTCCTTACGCAGACTCCTTCGCCACAGCAGGTTCGACTTGTGGTCCTTGGGCACGATGAGTCCCGTCGCTTTGCATTTCCAGGAGTTTGGCGGCGGGTCCAGCGGGGCGCTCCTGAGCCGTATCCGGCCCGAGCTCCCGTCCTGGTTTGTCCGCCTCGAAGCTCCCCGCAATGCGGTTAAGCTGTTCAGTTGTGAGGCCATCCAGTTTGTGATCCAATACACGGCCGTCGTCGGACACCGGAATGCCCAGCGAAGGCTTGCCTTCCATGCGTTCCCAGATGAGCTCGATAGCCCACTGGTACGCTTTCACCGGGTCCAGCGCCAGGCGCACGATCTTCTCGACCACAAGCTCGGCCACCGTCGGGACCTGGTGCTTCTCTTTCATCTTCCTTTTGATAACGCCGTTTTCGTCGATGGCGTCCAGCATCGCCGGAGTCACCGGCGCGTCCATCAGGTTCTTCAGCAGGTCGCGCAACGCGGCCTTCGACTTGGTCAGCTTCTTGGCCATTACGCGAGCGTACCGATCCCGCGACGTCGCACGACCGAGGCGCCGGAGTCGATGAAACGGACGTTCACATTACCCCCTTCGTCTCCGGCCGGTCCCATCGGGGTCGCGTTCAGCTCCGTGCCTGTGACCTCCACGTTCGTCAGCGAACCGGCGCCGGACACCGTGGCGCCGGTGTTTGTTATGGTTATATTGTCCCCGTTCATTTCCGCGCTGACCGTTATGGATGAACTTACGAGGGACAGTTCGCTTTTCGTCAGCGAACTGGGCTCAGTCAGCGAGGCTATGCTGATAACGCCGCTTCCGAAATCCACCTTGCCGTATCTGTTCGAACCGGCAGAATCCCCGAGCTTGAGTTCTCCACAAGTAAGATCGTTCAGCAACGCTTCGCCAAATTGCCCGTCCCCAAACCCAAATACCCAAAACAGCCCGGTTCCCGTATTCATGGCATTGGAGCCCATCGTCAAGGTGGTGTTGGAACCGACGACGATAAATGTCGAGTTGTCGAGGGTGATATCCCCGTCAGGCGTGCTGCCGTTCGTGGGGAAAAGGCGAATCTCAACATCAATAGTTCCCGTGAATGTCCACCAGCCGTCTGCGGTGGATACGAAACGCAGGGTTTTTGCCGTTGCTGTAGAAATGATTCCTGCACCAGTCAGTGCGCGTACGAATGTAGTATCGGTAAGATTTGCTTCGGTGCCTGTTGGCACATCAAGCACGGTCCATTGGAAACTGAATGCGTTGTTCGCAATGTCCTGTGCTGTTCCGTCCCCGGATAACGTGATCGTCCCGCTGTTGATCCACTTACCGCTATTGCGCTTGCAATCGCCTGATATGGTAGCGCCAAGAGAGTCGCCATCCAGAGTGCTGGTCGAAATATTTACGGACTCGGCTATGATGGCGTTGGTCACTACGCTGAACGTGGTGTCCCCGCCGCCGCTAAACACGAGATTCGGCAGTTCCAGAGAAGCGTGAGGTGTAAAGGCCTCGGTGCCAGCCCCGCCAAAGTCCATTGTGAGGGTGATACCACTACTGATGGAGGTCAGCCCGGAACAATCCAGCGCCCCGCCACACAGGATATCGTTGGTCCCGTCACCGACCACGTCTTTGACTAATGTGACAACACCACTGGCATCTATGGCCGTTCCGCTATCCATCGTGAACGTGCCTGTAAAGGCGGTCATTACGAATGACGCGACAGAGACGCTTGAATCCAGCGAGAAGCTGCCGCTATTGATGTCCGTAAGCGCTTGGTCTCCCGCCCCCGGTACGCCATTGTTCCAAGTTGCCGCCGTGGACCATTTCCGGTCGCCACCAGAAGCTGTAACAGTGGTGAGCGCCATTACCCGCCCTCAGCTATCGACGGGTCCACTGGGATAGCCGTATTGGACTCAGCACGGGCAAAGATACGCAGGCTGCCCATCGTTCCCGGCTCTGCTACCATCACAAGGTCACAGAGAACAGCGTCCCTGCCCGTAGTCTTGTTCCTGGATACCAGCTCTATCTCGTCGCCGTCCTCGCCATAAACGCGGATCGGACCTGACGTGCGGTCCTTATGGTATGCAGGGTCGGTCTTTGGAAGCGATAGCAGAGTCTTGCCACCGTCCGTAACGATCCTGCCGTCAGCGTCCTTTTCCCAAAGCATCTTCGCCATATTACGCCTCCGTGATGTACCCGTTGAAAGTTACCGTGTGCGCATTGTCGCCGACGGAGAAGAGGTACGCGGCCACGCCCCTCGGCCCCTTGAATGCCGTCCCGAAGTCATGCACGGAACCGCCGTTGATCGGATAGAACCCCTCCACGACCGTCTTGCCGGCGCCCGTCCCGGTGGCGTCGCATATGACGGACGCCAATTCCGCCGTGCTGCCCACGGACAAAGTCAGGTCCGTGATGTTCAAGTATTCCGTGGACCCCAGCGCCCGGGTCGTCGTGGTTCCCATAATGGCCATGGGTATGATGGTGGGTCCCGCCTCTGCGTTATTCAGGTATCCCGTAACCGCTTGACCTTTCGTCTGCATATTTTTACCCTTTACAAGATTCGAGTTATCGCGTATAGTCTCTAGAACCTTACGCAGTCGAGGCTCGAGAAGCAACCGTGAAAGGCTGCACAGGACGCCGTCTGTGGCGAAGATTCGGTCAATCTGCTGTAATCGCTGTGGCTCCCGTTTTGCCCAGGGTGTGCGCTCCTGGAACCGGAACGAGGACGGCCAGTGGCTCCATATGTGTAACGATGGGGTCGCGGGCGCCAAGGCCTCTTTCTACGTCGGGGACATCCCCGCCCTCCCCAAACCGGAACCGGACCACTCGATCTCCTGCCCCAGATGCCGGAGCGCCATGTTCGAATATAGCGAGGGATGGGCCTGCGCGTTTTGTCTGATCGCCACCAACGACAGGTGGCTCGAGAGCAACCGATACGGCCTGCTGCCGATCGACTGGGCGCGAGATCACTTCACGCCGTTCATACTGGGCAACCCAAAGCGGGAGTACAGCCCGCCGACGAAGCCGGGCTGCCTACAGACCTATGAGGAATTAGACAGTTCCCACCGGCGGCGGACGCACCGCGAGTGGGTCGCAAGGCTGGCCGGCTGCTCGCCGGACGAGCATCTGCTGAACAACAGGCGCGGGCTGGCCGTCGGGATAAAGCTGGTGTCGGGCAAGGCTCGGACCTGCTGCCCTCGCTGTAGGGGCAATCTCGGCGCATTGCATGCGAGCTCCTCCATGAAACTCCGGGAGACGAGCGAGCATCCCATGCCCATTCCCGGAATGAATATCACAGCTCCTATATTCAAAGCGGTTTGCGAAACCAAGGGGTGCGGGCTCCAGGAGTTCTATATGCCCTCCCCAGCCCGCGACTCGGAACCGAGCTGGTACATGGGAGACCACAGCCGACCGATACCGGCCAGGATTCTGCCAGGGTATACCAGACGCTTCGTATGGTTTTTCACGCGGCATCCGGAAATAAAGCTGCTCGACATGACGACCATCCTGGCCAACCGACCACGGAACAACTTCGGCCCCACGAAACCCCCGCCGAACGCGGCGAACGCGGCGACGCTGGCCAAGCAACTCAAGCAGGCCCTCTTGCAGGGCGCAAAAGGAGACTGATATGGCAGATGCGCACAAACAGACGGTAGTTTTCGACCTTGACGGCACATTGGCCCGGTATGACGGCTGGAAGGGCGTAGACATCATCGGGGAACCCTTCTACGGGGCCGTAGACCTGATTCGACGGCTTCTGAATAGCGGAATCAAGGTATGGATTTACACAACCCGAACCAACACGGACGTGAATGACGTCCAGGCCGAGGGGTTCCACTGCGAAGAGGGCAAAGAGGCCGAATTCCTCCGTAAAATCGTGCGGGACTGGCTCAAAGTGTGGGGATTCCCCCTGATTTCGGACAATTTCGACGTGTATATCGGGCCCGGCAAGCCGATCGCGTCGATTTACGTGGACGACAAGGCCTATATGTGCGACCCGGCGAGGTACGGGCGCGATCTCGATGCATTTCTGGACGTGGAAGATGCCATCAAGGCGGTATTCGACGAAGAACTTTCCCACCCCTCCGGCTCGAGCAAGACCGAAGCCGACCGAACTTCGGTGCCGGAGGGGTCTGATGACAAAGGCGGTCCCGTTCCGCCTGACTCTATTCCGTTTGGCGGCCCGGACGATGATTCCGAGCCAAAAACCACTCAAGCCACGGAGGGCGATACTGACAAAGGAGAAGGGCATGAAAAAGCTGTTGATGTTGACGATGATATTCCTTTTGGCCGTCCTGACGACGAGGCCGGCGGAGGCGTACACCCTGTGGAGTCTTGAATTCTCGGACGTAAGCCCGCCGCTGGCGCTGATGGCCGGCACGGGCTGGACCGGGCCGGACTCGTACGGCAATTACAACTGGGAGCACATGATCCTCGGCGGCGACAAAGGCCTCCAGATGCGAGAGCTGCCGTGGGACCTCCAATTCGAGGACTACGGCGCCTGGATGAACCCACAGGTCCACGGCGAAAACGTCTACTATCCGTCCAGCACCTGGGACGTGGACGACGTGATCGTCGAGCTCAGCCCGGCCGAACCCGGCTACATCCCCCCTCCCGGCTGGGACAGTTGGGGCATCACCCTGTTTTTGCCGGGAGACGCGGACTTCGACGGGGACGTGGACGGCGTGGATTTCCTCACATGGCAGAGCAACTACTCGCAAACCGGCACCGGTCGAGCCCCGTACACGTCGGGCAACTTCGACATGGTCGGCGAGGTCGGCGGCGTTGACTTCTTGATCTGGCAGACCAACTACGGAGTCGTCGCCCCGATAATCGACGACTGGTATAACGACTTCGCCCCGGAACCCGCGAGCGCGATGCTACTGCTGGCCGGGCTGCCCCTGTTAAGGAAAAAACGATGAAGCTCGCAAAGATTTTAGGGCTATATATAACTTTGTTATATATAGCCCTAACGCCGAGCTCGGCGCACGCTTACATCCTCTACGAGCTCCAGTGGGACTGGGATAACCCCCCGTCCCCCGACGAAATCCTCTACAATGGCGAGGGCTGGGGCAGGCGGGCTGTCTATCTTCCCAAGTGGCCCGAGAAGGTGTGGGTCTGGCAGGAATTCGACGGCGACCCGCCCGGGGGAGTTCACCTGATCTTCAGGGACCTCGAGCAGTTCGTCGAATACGGAAGCTACGGCAGCCCCCGGCTTCACGACGGGATCGTAACCTACCCCACGCACGGGGACCGGATGGTGGTGTGCAGCCCGACCCTCGGCATCGCCGGGTACCCCATCGGGGACCTGACGCTCGACGGACGGGTGGACGGCACCGACTTCCTCCGGTTGCAGGCGGGGTTCGGCATGGACGACCCGGGCTACCTCGACGGAGACATCAGCGGCAACGGAGTCGTCGATGGCTGGGACTTCCTCTCCTGGCAGATGGCCTACTCGAACGCAATCTATGCGCCGGAGCCGGCAACGATGCTGCTCCTGCTGCCGGCGATATTTCTCAAGCGAAAACGCTAACCCACGCAGGGGCGCTGGGAATGGAGTCCCGGCGCCTCATTACGAAAGGATAAGTTATGACTCAGTTTGAACTTGTAATTCTAATCACGGTTGGGGTCGCCGCCACAATCGCACTCGTCGTCGCCACGATCGCCGAGGCGGGCAGATCGCGAGCGGCCAACGTCATCTCCCAGCTCCGCCGAGAGTTCGACGAGCACGCCGGCCGGTCGATCCGAGAACGCGCGGACATTCGTCTGCTCAAGGAGGGGGCCTGCAAGCACGACGGCAAGCTCAGCGTGCTCCGCCAAGAGCTCGACGCGCACAGGGATGCGTCCATCAACGATCGCATGGACGTCCGCAGAATCAATCGGAAGCTCTGCAAGCACGACGGCAAGCTCAGCGTGCTCCGTGGACCGGAGGCCAAGTTCTACGTGAGGTGCGCCGAATGTGACCGGGAATGGGTCGTCGCGCCCAAAGACCTCACCACCCGCCAACGACGTGTAGCCCTTGCCCAAGGGTACGCCATTCCGAAGGAGTAACCATGATACCCGAGACCCTGTTGATGATCCCCATCATCTGCATCTACCTGGGATTACTGTTCTGGAGAGAGATACTCCTCCGCCGCATGGAGCTCAAGCTCAAACGCGAGCGGCGGCGGCTGGAGACGCTCCACAGCTTGACCTGCTCGCTGATCGACCACCTCGACAGCCCGTCCGGCGAGATGGACGAATTCACGGCCGCAATCAACGCCGGAGCCGAAATGGGCTGGTGGCCGCACTACATGAGTGGCCCGTCCGATCCGCCTCGCGGCTCCTGCGAGCCTCAAGCCACCCAAGCCGTCCCAGCGGACCCTGAACCGGAGAAAGGGCCTTAGAATGGCTGAGAAGCCTTTCCAGCTCACTTTCACCTGCCAGCGATGCGGGACCACCGAACTCGTGGAGATCGAGGCCGATCCCTCGAAGCTGGAATTGACCTCCGGGAACGATCCGCTCGACAGTTTCGACCCGAACGGAAGAGACGCGGACACCCAGCTCGGAGGCTACCTCGCCTTCATGCTCCCGAAGAACTGGGGATTCTTCAAGAATGCCGGCGAGAAGTTCATCGTCTGCGAGCACTGCGTTCACGAGATCGTCGTCATGCTCGCCAAGTCCAAGCTCAAGCTCGGCCTCAACGGGGAGATCGGCCCCGACGACGGGCGCCCGTCGCACAGCGGCCGCCCCTACGTGAAACGAATCCTCCCCGAGCCGCGACGCGCGCTGTCGGCCCTGACGGTGCCCGGCTCAAAGCCGCCGCCCTACACGGAAGCGAGCGGAGACGTCATGGACAAGCTCGACCAGGCCGGCGTGGACTACCTCGCATGGCTCGACAACGGAAGAGACGCGAACGGAAGAGTCCAGAAAGATGACCCGTTCTGATTACATCAAATCCACGTAATCCCCCTACACCCCTTCTAAAAGAGTCAAAGGATTAAGAAGAGTATATATAAATATATAGTAGAAATGAAAGTTCGTTTTGACTTTCGACTCTGCTAGTAAGACATTCTAAAGGACTTACAAAAGAAAAAGAATATATACTGTTGGACGGTTACAAGTCCCGAATTCGATGCACAACAAAGACATACATCGCGAAACGGCCAAAAGTTCGTTTTCAAAACGATTGGCCCCTATTCGTCGAGTTCAAACTCAAGAATCTGAGAAAGCGTTAATGGGTATTTATCGGAGAATTCAGAGCATGAATGAGGCATCTGATTACAAG
>SDBT01007129.1_pt1 | contig 18447 bp, 15 predicted proteins | sample 2277101 | NCBI WGS metagenome assembly SDBT01 (sample SAMN10404973, study PRJNA504765) | marine sediment metagenome | isolation source: marine sediment core GS10_PC15, 103 cmbsf | place: Arctic Ocean: Southern Knipovich Ridge | collected 2010
GTTCTTTTGGTGGAACGGACACTGGTTGTTCTTCAAAAAAGATACCGATCTTTGCCGGTTTAGTGGTCATGCCAAAAAAGTTTTTTTGTTCATGCTCAAACACTTTGACCGAAAAATCCTGCGGTTTGCCTGCTCGATTCCAAGCTTTTTCAATTGCTTTTACAATAGATCCTGCTTGCTCCATAATTGATTTCATAATTTAAAACCTTGTAGTAATATTGTTTTACCCCAAAAATTTAAAAATTTTTTGGGGATCATCCCATCAATTTCATATTTACCTTGAAAAGATTATAAACAAATTTATATGTCTTTTCATTAATGTTGCATTAGGGATAAGCTATGGCTAGTGGCCAGGACGCTTAAAAATGGTAGTTTTTGTGGAGTTAACTATCTGGAGCGGGAAACGGGATTCGAACCCGCGACCTTTGCCTTGGCAAGGCAACGCTCTACCAGCTGAGCTATTCCCGCATGAAACCCCTAAAATTTCATTGTTTATGGTATCATGAGATGAATATTTGTCAATTAAACGTTCATAATTAGACAAAATCTGATCACAAAATTATAGGATTTTCTGTACATGGCATAAGATAGATGCATTTGCATAAATTGCACATTTTAGGTTTAATGTAATAGTGTTTTTTGTGCAATTTTTTAGGAAAGTACCAATTTCTATGATCAATTATTTAACCGGTAGTATTAAAGAAATTCATAGTCAATTTATAGTTATTGATATTGGTAATGTTGGCCTTGCAGTGGCCGTATCCAACGCACGAGCGTTCAAAACAGGAAATAAAGTAACACTACATACCCATTTACATTGGAATCAAGAACAGGGGCCGAGTTTGTACGGATTTACTTCATCGCTTGAAAAAGCGGTTTTTCTTCTTGTTACTAGCTGCTCTGGCATTGGACCGAAAATTGCCCTTGCGGTTCTTGCAGATTTGGGCGCAACAAAATTTTTACAAGCGGTACAGACAGGTAATGATAGCATGTTGAGTAAAGTGAGTGGCATTGGTGCAAAAAAGGCAGAACAGATAGCAGTGCAACTTAAACATAAGGTTGCTAAATTAATCGAATCGGGTATCGATCTTGGCGATGTAAAAGATTTGATGCAATGGCATGAAGTTGTACAGGTCCTTGAATCGTTAAACTATTCACGTATAGAAGTGAACCGGACAATGGACCATTTAAAAAAATTAGAAGATACATCTTCTGTTTCATTTGATATGTTGTTGAGAAAGGCGCTGACGTTTTTAAGCAAGTAAATCGAATAATAAATAATAAAATAAAGGAATAATATGAATCTGCTTGAATTTTTTACTTGGTTCGACGATTTTTTAGCTATTCCTACGGTAATTATGTTTTTTGGTACAGGCATTGTATTAACGTTCTTTACTCGCTTTGTACAAATACGGGCATTTCCCCTATTTATACGATTGATTACAAAAGGTATGGGACGCGAAAAGCAAGAGGGTAATGCAATCAATTCGTTTCACGCATTATTTGCTTCAATGGCAACAAGTATTGGAGTAGGAAGTGTTGTGGGTCCTTCTGTAGCCATAGTGGTTGGTGGACCAGGTGCACTGTTTTGGTTATTAGTGTACATATTTTTCGGTTCAGTGATTAAATTTACTGAAGTGACTTTTGCTATGCATACGCGTACCAGAACACCAGATGGAAAAATTATTGGCGGTCCAATGCAATATCTTAAATCTGTTAGCCCCTATTTGGCTAATTGGTATAACGTTCTTGTTATATTGATGTTGGTCTGTTGGTCTGGCGTACAAGCAAACACGTTGGCAAATATTTTAGCATTAGAAGCGGTGCCGCATTGGGTAACTGGCATAGGGATTGCAACTTTTGCGTTTGTAGTGTTAAGTGGTGGTGCTAAGCGTATGGGGGCGATGTCAAGTAAGCTTGTGCCACTTATGTTTGTGTTATATGTGGGGTTTGCGTTAACAATATTATTGAAAGATTTAAGTGCTTTGTTTAGCGCGGTTACTTTGGTATTACAAAGTATAACAACGAGCACAGCTGCAATTGGTGGTTTTTCAGGAGCGTCTATATTTGCTGCTATGCGCATGGGAATATTGCGTGGCGTTTTTATTACCGAAGCAGGAGTTGGTACCTCATCTATCCCGCATGCAATGTCTGATGCAAAACGTCCTGTTGATCAAGGAATTCTTGCTATGTGTGCTATGGTTTCTGACATGCTTCTTGTTACCATATCAGGTTTACTTATTTTGGTTACTGGTGTGTGGATGAAAGGTGTGTTTACAAGTACCTTGATTTATGAAGCATTTAAAATGAACTCACCTACCTTGGGCAGATATATTTTGATTATCAGTATTAGTCTTTTTGTGTTAACAACAGCTGTTGGTAACAGTTTTAATGGCATGCAAAGTTATAGTGCTCTAACACGATATCGATGGGTAAAAGGATATATTGTAGTTGTTGTTGCTATTATTTTTGTTAGTGCATTAATGCCAATGCCACTTATTTGGAAAATATCAGATATAGCAATGGTATTTGTTGCAGTGCCAAATTTAATTGGATTACTTACGTTAGCGTTTAGAGAGCGAAGTGTGTTGAGTATTAAATCTAACAACCGTTGATTTTTCTGGTTAAATACAAAATTAATCAACATAAAACATTTAGTTTTTATGTTGATTAATTTTGTTATAAGCTTGATTAGGTTTTAAGGACCTGTTGTTATTTTATGTTTATTATTATGATTTAAGAATATGTTGTCGTTTGATTCTTCTTTTTTTATTTCATCATCATCATCAATAATTAATTTGTTTTCAATTTGGTGCTTTTCTTTGTGTTTCCTAGACAAATTTTCACTTAATAAGTTATTTATAGGTATCTTTGCGATACTATTTTGTAAGTAAACATTAATATCTTTATGTAACAAATCAAGAATACGCTTGGCTTTTAGTTCTTCTTCTACGTTTTCAGTTACTTGTGAAATTTGTAGCTTGAGAATCGCCATTTCTACAAGTTTTTCTAAATTATTTCCTTGCATGATTTCTTCTTGTGCTTTTTCAATAATAGTTATTGATTCTTCTCCGAAAATAAGTTTGATAAAAACGCTAGCGCCATACTGACCACAATATTCACCAGCACCTTTACCAGTTCCTTCTGCAAAAGTAGTTGAAAGCTTCCAAGTTAAGTCACTGATGTTGTGAGTTGTAGAAATAATGCGTCTCAATATTTCTTCTATGGTAGGTACAATAGGTGAAGTTGTTGAAAAAATAAAAATAATAAAGGCAAAAAAGGATTTATGAAATTTCATTGTTATTCTTCATCGTTATTGTTTGGTTTGTTCAAGAATATTATTTTCTAATTTAGCTTTTAACCTATCCTCATCTAACTTAAATTTAATAAGTTCAAACTTTAGGCGATTTTGCTGAAGTATATTTTTATTTTTTCTACTAAGTTCAGGACTGCCAACTACGCTTTGAGCGCCTTTTGCGCCAATCGAATAGCCAAAGTTCAATACACCAACAACTGTACAAACTAAACTGGCTTGTGTGCCAAAAATAAAAGGATATTCTAAAAAAGATGGTTGTTGAAGGTTGTATGACGTGTTAAAATCATCTAATTTCTTAAATTGTTTATCACATTTTTCACAATTGCCATCTTTATCCTTATCATTGCACTTATCTGGATGCGTGAACAGCTTAAGTTTTTTTAGTAGATATTTTTTTTGAGAGTCATCAGTTTTTCCATAACTTATATAGTTTATATACAAATTGACAAGCTCTTTTTGTTCTTCGTGGGACATATTTCGTTTTTTTTTTAAAATAGGATCTATTTTACTATCCAATAGCTTTGTATATAATTTTCTTAATGGGTCCTTATTCCTATCATAGATAAAACCAAAGTCTTCTATTTTTTGGAAAAAAGAATTTAATAATTCAAGTTTATCTTCTAATTCAACATTACTTTTCAAGAGAGGTGAAATTTTTTTTTGTATATTTTTTGTATATGCTATTTTAACCCATGTCAAGGGATTAAACAGACATAAAAAACTACATTTAATCGTTAAGTTTTTTATGTATAGACTGGAGAGAGAACTGTAAGGTTTATTATCATCATCAATTGTTAACATAGGTTTACTAGTAGAGCAAATTAAACAGCATAAACTTAGAATATAAAAGCTATGTAATAAATTGAATTTATTTTTTGTTTTATTCATTTGATTTAGTTATAGTTGTTTGAGATGGTTGTTTATTAAGGTTGTATTTGATTTTATTGCTCAATTTTTTTAATCTTACTGATTGTTCATTATGTATTTTTAATATTAATTTATTAATTTTGTGATTAATTGTCATTTTTTTTATTACCCCGGAAATAAAACCAATACATGTATTAATTGGCGTTGTGATAAGTAAATCCTCGTTGTTTTCAGGTATTGCTCTTATTGAACAGTAAAATGTATCTTCATAATAGTGGATTCCAAATCCGATACTATAACTGAAGGTATTATTTACTGTTGCTAAAGATGTCATACCTATCATAAACAACAAACTTAAACAATTTTTTTTATTTCGAAGAATTATAAACATAATTACTTATTTTTTTGTAAGTTTTTCCATCAACCAACACTCTTTCTCTTTCATTACTGTATGTGTTTCATCAGTATCATGATCATAGCCAAGAAGATGGCAAATGCCGTGGCACAGCAACATACATAAATGTTCATTAATAGACTTTTGTTGTTTTGCTGCATCTTCCCTGACGTATTCAAGTGAAATAATCAAATCACCTAAATTTTTATCTTCTTGTGATTGTATTTGAATACGTTTACCAGCTTTTAATTTTGGATGGTAGGGAAATGATAAGATATCAGTTGGCTCATCTTTTTTGCGATAGTTATTATTAAAGCGTTGAATTGTTTTGTTATCGGTAAGTAAAATGCCTAAGTCAAAATTGCTGTAGTCGAGTAGGCACATGATACGACGTGCATCATTTTTAAATTTTTCAGCGTTAAAGTTAGTTTTCAACTCATTATTTTTAATATTGATCATGACATATATCTACTATAAGATAAGATAAAAATGTTTATTTTCTTTATAGAATAACAGAAAGTACTGTTATTGCAATGTTTTTTAAACATTAGCCCACAATCCGAGCGTGCCATAAGCCTTTGCGTTCCTCTAGTTGTATGGTTGCGGTACTTTCTTTATATTGTATTTCTTTTGCTTGGGTAATACCACGGAGTAGTTGTTCATGTTTAGCAATATTACCCAATAATATATTATTATCTGAATGAATAGCAAGTGTTTCAAGGGGTACTTTTAATGAAAGTTGCTGTTCTGATTTAAGTTTGCGTACCTGGCTTACTATATTGATGATAGTTTCCATTAATTCTGCTTGATCGGTAAACATGTATGCGTTTTGTATGTCAGTAAAACGTGTTTGATGGATGGAGTTTTTTGTTGCATTTTCACTATACATTAGACGATAAATAGTTTCAGTTACATGGGGCACATACGGTGCATACATTTGTAAAATGCGCAAGCCTGTTTGGTAGAGCGTCCAACGTGTTGCATAAACTTCGCGTTTGTCATAATCTGCAGGATTAAATAACTGGTGTTTGATTAACTCTAAGTAATTATTGCAAAAGTTATTCCAGAAAAATTGTTCAATGACGCCAAGCGCCAAACCAAATTCATGTGCTTCAAGGTAATCACGATATTTTTTAAAATTTTCAGAAATAGTATGTAACAACCACTCATTGACGATACCAAAATGCAATTCTTGTTTGTCTTGCATACCACCCGAAGGTGACCCGTGCAACTTTTGTAGATGTGGATGGGCAAAGCGAAAAGCATTCCATAATTTTGTAATTAAACGTACACCAATCTTGAGTTGTTCTTGAGAAAAGCTAATGTCAGAACCTAATCGGCCGGTTGCTGTCCAATAACGAATGGCATCTGCTGGGTATTGCGCGAGCAACTTTTCAGGAAGCAGAGCGGTTCCTTCTTTTTTGGAAAGTTTTTTCTTTTGATCGCTTAGCACGTGACCAGAAATAACGATATCTTTCCATGGAATAATCTCATGATGCATCCATGTTTTAACAATTGTATCAAATGCCCAGGTTCGAATAATGTCATGCGCTTGTGGCCGCATACTCATTGGTAAAAAATCTTTTGTGCCAACATCATAAAACGGAGAAACTGTTTCATTTTGAGTGTTGTCGAGAGATTTGAATAAATCGTAGCAAATGTATGGCGTGAGTGAAGATGTATTCCATGTATCCATAACATCGGTGTCTGGCATGATATTTTTACTTTTGCACTTGGTGCATGTACCGCTATATGATGTTTCTTGTGGATCGATTGGTAGATTTTTTACATCAGCAAGCAATATTTCGTCACAATCTTGGCAATGCCATGCCGGAAATGGAATACCATAAAATCGTTGCCGTGAAATACACCAATCCCAGGCCAAGTTTTCAACCCAATCTTTGTATCGTGTTTTCATAAATGTTGGGTGCCATACAATCTGATCAGCAAGTTCAATAAATTTCTTTTTGTGTGGCAAAATTTTGATAAACCACTGTGGTAGTACGGTGAATTCAATTGCTTTTTTACAACGTTCATGAATACCGACTGTATGAGTGATTTCTTTTTGTGAAACTAACAAATTTTGATTACGTAACTCTTCAATTACTTTTGCGCGTGCATCTGTAACCTTTAGTCCTTCTAAAAATTGCCCTGTCTTGGTAAATTTACCATCTAAGCCAATTGATTGACGATATGGCAGATCAAATTTTTTGTACCAGATGATATCAGTTTTATCGCCAAACGTACAAATCATAACGAGCCCGCTGCCTTTTTCCATATCAACTAATTCATCTTCTAAAACAGGTGCTTGCAAATTAAAAAGCGGAACTTTAGCGTTGGTTCCACGTAAATGTTGGTATCGTTCATCGTTGGGATTAAAAATTAATGCCACACATGATGGCAATAATTCAGGGCGAGTAGTTGCAACAATTAAATCATTGCCCTGTGCATCATTAAATATAATGTTATTAAACATTGATGGTAGTTCTTGATCGTCAAGTTCAGCTTGTGCAACTGACGTTCTGCAGGTGGTGCAGTACAATGCAGGTTCATATTTTCTGTAAACGTATCCCTTTTTATACAATTCAATAAATGATGTTTGGGAAATTTTGCGCGTAGAATCAGAGATAGTTGAATATAACGAGTTCCAATCAGCAGAAAGCCCCATACGTTGCCATAGTTTTTTAAAATCTTTGGCCGCTTCTTTTGATTCGGTAATACATAACTGTGTAAATTCATAGCGTGGCATGGTATGGCCACGTACTTTACGTTTTTTTTCAATATATCGTTCTGTTGGAAGGCCATTATCATCAAAGCCAAACGGATAAAAAACAGAAAAACCATTCATGCGTTTGTAGCGTGCGATAATATCAGTTTGGGTATACGAGAAAATGTGTCCAATATGTAAGTTGCCAGAAACTGTTGTCGGTGGTGTATCTATGGTGTATGTTGGCCCTGGGTTATTTTTTACGCTGTAGGTCTGCTGTGTTTCCCACAATTGCTGTGCTACAGACTCTGATTGTTGGTGGTTATATCTTTTTTCCATAATTTAATTTTATAAAAATAGGTAATTATTATTTTTACTATTGTAACATGTTCGCATGTTACGACAAGATTTTTTGATTATAGCGATTATGTGAAAGGTTAAAAGTTTTTGCGGACCTCATTTATTTCATATATTATCTAATAATGATTGTTTATTAAAGCTGCCCCTGGCGAGTTGAAATAGGAGTGTGGGGTTTAGTATTTTTTATTTGACCAATATTCGTATTTCATTTAAAATTATTAGATACAATTTTAATTTGAAAAAGGTTATTAAAAGTTTTGGGTGGGTTTTATCAATGATTACTATTAAACAGGCAGAATTTGTTATCGGTACAATTACGTTTTTATTGGCGTACTTGATTGTTATTACTTTTGCGAATGTGTTTCGTGCATGGGTCGCTAAAAAAATGGGCGATGATACTGGTGAACAAATGGGTTTTCTTACGTTAAATCCCCTTGTTCATATTGACCCAATTGGTATGATTTGTCTTGTTGTGTTTTATTTTGGTTGGGGGAGGTTGGTACCAATTAATCAATTTAATATCCATGAGCCGTGGCGTCGCATCAAGATGGCTATTGCGTATCTTTCTGATGTTGTCGCCTACTTTGTTCTTGGGTTAATAGGCATTGTTGCGTTAGTGGCATTATTTGATGTGCACATTCTTGATATTGTTCGCTACATGGTGCTTACACATAACGTTTCGTATTTGCTTTTAGCACATACGTATCCTGCAGCATCGTCGTTGGTTGTTTCTGTTGGTTTTATTATTTTTGCGCTGATATATCTTAGCATTATTTTAAGTATGCTTAATTTCATCATCAACATCAGTAATTATGTATTGTTTATTCTTACTGAGCGATTTGCTAACATTGGTACGTATGCAGGTACTATTACTATTTTATTGCCGATTATTTTGATTTTGTTTTTTTCAGGTTTACTTCGTCTTCTAGCAGTTAACTTTATCGCATACGTGGGCCATGCAATTGCCCAAATAATTGGTATAGCCTAACAGGTTGAAAAGATAATGGAATCGATAGAAAAAACAGTAGAATTGATTCGTTCTGGTACGGTTCAGATTTTGCCTGAAGATCAATTATTAGAAAAATTAAAAAGCGGTAAGCAATTAAAAATAAAGCTGGGGATGGACCCAACAGCACCAGATTTGCACCTCGGTCATGCGGTGGTGCTGTCTAAAATGAAACAATTTCAGGACCTTGGTCATGAAGTTGTTTTTTTAATTGGTGATTTTACTGCTCGGATTGGTGATCCAACAGGGCGTTCTAAAACTCGCCCCGCATTGTCCGATGTAGAAATTAAACACAATATGCAAACCTACTTTGATCAAGTAGGTAAAATTTTAGACAATAAGAAAGTTACTATTCGTTATAACTCAGAGTGGCTAGATATTCTTTCAGCAAAAGATATTGTACAATTACTTGCCAAGGTAACACTGGCGCGTGTGACCGAGCGTGACGATTTTGCGCGCCGTATTACAAAAAATGAAGCAATTAGTTTACATGAGTTGCTTTATCCTATTTTTCAAGCATACGATTCGGTAGCGCTTGAAGCTGACGTTGAACTTGGTGGTACTGATCAAACATTTAATTTATTAATGGGACGTTTTTTACAAGAACAGTTTGGGCAAGAAGCACAAGTTGTTATTACCATGCCACTGTTACTCGGGCTCGATGGTGTTAATAAAATGTCAAAGTCTCTGGGTAATGCCGTAGGTTTGGCTGAACAAGCGGATCAAGCGTTTGGTAAGTTGATGTCACTCTCTGATGTTTCTATGTGGCACTACTATAAGGTACTGCTTGGAAGAACGTCAGGTGAGCTGAGTCAGATGGAAGAACGTGTTGCTGCAGAAAATCTTCATCCAATGGGTTTAAAAAAAGATATGGCGTATGAAGTTATCTTGAAGTTTTGGTCAGAGCAAGAAGCTGTTAAGGCGCGTGAAAGCTTTGAGGCTCTGTTTCAAAAAAAAGACTATTCCAAAGCAACGCAAGTTGATCTACCAAAAGATACGGCACGTTCTATTTGGGTTGTTGATTTATTAAAAGCATTGGGTGCTATCAAAACATCGTCAGAAGCAAAGCGGTTAATAGAATCCAAAGCGGTGCATATTGATGATGAAATGGTAGTTGACTTTAAAGCACAAATTGAATGGCAATCTGGCATGGTTATTAAGGTAGGTAAACATCGTATTTATCGCATTAAATAAATAACCGAGTTTAAGTAATAAGCGCAACATGAGCAAAACAAGAGTGCTGTTATATGTAAGTTTGTAACAAGGAGTAACCATGACGAGTAAAAAATCATTACTTACGCTTACTTGTGCGGTATTCATATCTTTATGTTCACCTATTCGCACAGAAATGACTTGGCAAGAACGTGTTGCTCGTGGAGCCAATTACGGTGTTTGTAGTAGCATACCTTTTATTGTTTTAAGTTTGGTAATAAAAAGGATTGGGTTTAACGAAGATAATACTAGTGAATTATTGAGCTTAGTCACATATTTATTGTTTGGTGGAATAGGTATTGCCTTTCAAAGGGTAACAAGTGAATTTGGAGTAGATATACTTTTTTCAGAAAGTGATAGACGAGAGCTTGGCAAAAAGCGTTTTATGAGTAATATTGCTGCTGGTATGGGTGCTGGGGTGGGATATTATATTTCAGGGGGTAATTGTTTGGGAAGTTTTGCGGGAGCAACACTATTTGGTACGCTTACTGATTATACATTATTGGATAAGAAATATAATTCTGAGCTTTTTAAACAGTTGGAAAAAAATACAGAAGAAAACAACAAAAAACGTAAAGAGCGCGAAGCTACTAAAATTAACAACAAGGAGTACCATGACAAGTAAAAAATCATTACTTACGATTATCCCTGCATTGTCTATATCTTTATGTTCACCTATTTGCGCAAAAATGACGTGGTTCCCCAAAAAAAATGTGATTTCTTACAGTCAATGGTTAGGACAGTTTTAGCATTCGACTATCGCTAGTTAATTATGTTTTTTATATCAACATTTAATTGTGAAAAGTTTCTCAAAAAATACATTGCATAATTAGTTCAAGAGTGCCCAGAAGATTAAAATAACAGTTTTTCATGTCACCGGATTTGGAGTAAAAAAGATCTTACTCTTAAACCGATCTTGATTTACTTTTTGAAAGAGTATAATAATATTATTCATCGTATCTGATTTAAGATATATTTTACGCACGTATATATTTTTTATTTTTGCAACAGGTGGTTGTGCAGGTCCAAGAATGTGCACCGCCAATTTTTTTTGCTCTCGAATTGCTTGTAACAGATGAACCAAATCAATGCTTTCCCGCTCAATAACTATCTCATTAGAATTTTTTAGTTCAATTTCAACTAATCGTCCGTATGGTGGATAGCCAAGCTCTTTGCGTGCACGCATTGCATGAGAATAAAATGTTGGATACGCCGTTTCGTTTAAAAAGGCAAAAATTGAATGGTTAGCCATGGCCTGCACGATCACCGTGCTTTCTTGATGGTTTCTACCTGCTCTGCCAGCAACCTGAATAAGTTGTTGCAATGTTGTTTCTGCAGCGTTAAAGATGGGGAAGTGTAAATTCAGGTCTGCCCATAAAATGCCGACTAATGTAACGTTTGGAAAGTGTAACCCTTTTGCTATTGTTTGCGTGCCAACAAGAATATCAATATTTCTATTTTCCATGTCATGTATTGTTTGTTGCCATTGTTTTTTTTTGACACTAGTATCCAAATCAGCGCGTGCGATGCGTGCTTGGGGGAAAAGTTTTTGTAAAATAGTAACAACTTTTTGTGTGCCAATTCCTTTTTTTAAAAATTCTTGATGTGCTTTGCATGAAGGGCATTGTGTGGGAAGTTGTTGGGACAAATCACAGTAATGACAGTTCAAAATGTTATTATTATGTAGTGTCAAACTAACTGAGCAGTTTTTACAGTTAAAGATAAAACTGCATTGTTTGCATTGCACAAAAAAACTCACCCCACGGCGATTGAGAAAAATAATTGTCTGTTCTTTTTTTTGCAAGCGGCTTGTAATTGCTTTTTCAAGTTCACTGGTGATCCAAAATTGTTTTCGTTGTTTTTTTTCGAGTAAAAAAACTGTTTTTATTGTTGGAAAAGCACCTGAGAATCGCTTTTTGAGTTGGAAAAAATGCCACTTTTTTGCTTTGACGTTATACAGTGTTTGTAGTGACGGTGTGGCAGACCCGAGTAGAATAGGAATATTAGAAAGATTGGCGCGCCAGATTGCTACCTCTTTGGTGTGAATTTTTGGATGTTTTTTTTCTTGATACCCAGCTTCATGTTCTTCATCAACAATAATCAATCCAAGATTGGCGATTGGCAATAGAATTGGTAAATGTACACCAATAATGAGTATTGCTTTACCCGTAAGCAGTTGTTGCCAGAGTTCTTTTTTTTCTTTTGCTGTTTTGCCAGAATGAAATCCAAAAATTAGGATATCGTTTGGTAATTCTTGTCTAAGACGATGTTCAAATACAATAGCAAGAGTAATTTCTGGTAATAATAATAGTGCCGTTTTACTTTGTTCAATGGTATGTCTAATTAATGTTTTATAACTTTCTGTTTTTCCCGATCCGGTAACGCCATGCAATACCGTTGGTGTATAGTGTGATTGAGTAATATGCGGTATAATAAAATTACACACAGCTTGTTGTTCCCTGGTTAATAAAACATCGTTTTTTAGGACATGTTGAACGTGACTTACAGTACTTGCGCGATGCTTTACCTGTTTTTGTTGCACAAATTGCCTGATACGTTTGATAAAGTGTAGTTGATCTACTTGGTAATATTTGCTGATTTGTATAATAAAAGAATCATAATATAGATCATTGGGAATCGGTTCAATTGCATGGGCATCTTTGATTGTAAAAGTGATTCCCTTGGGTTTGTTTTTGTATTGATTAATAACAATAGCGGGTAAAATGCTATTGCGCAATGGTACTTGAACAATTTTTTTGAGTAACTGTTGCTGTTGCCACTGTGCAGGAACACGGTACCAAAGAGGTGTTGGAAGGCCATTGAGTAGTCTGACGAGAATAAACATATTTTTAATATACTATAAACGCGTTGTTTTCGTAATGTGTTTTGAATAAAATATTAAAAAAATGGGCCCAGACATTCTTGAGCTTATGTTTTTCGAAACAAAACTTTGCAGCCCCAAATTGGTAAAATTTGGGGCTAAATTAATGGTTAGTTATTTTTTGGTTATTCTAGTATTTTCTTTATTTCTTGTAAATAAAGTTTTTCTTCATAGTGTTCTTCGCGCAAGGTGCTTTTTTGTTTTTCTTCCAGATCCTTGAGGTATGCGTCAACATAATCGATTGGTTTTTTACCAGTCTTATCGGTTTCGTTGATATTGGCGCCATTGTCTACCAGAAGTCTTGTTATATCACGGGTGCTTTCTAGTTTAGAGAGTGCGGATATTTTTATTGTGTTAAGAATAGGGGTATTGCCTTGAAGGTTTTTTGCGTCAACGTAAGCATTGTATGCAATTAATTTTGCGGCGATTATTGGGTTATGTACCAGTGCAGCTATTAATAATGGTGTGTCACCATATGGATCCAGTTCATTGATACCAACGATATTACTATCGTTGTAAGTAAATATCATATTAAACAACGTTTTATTTTGCAGGAACACAGCTCTGTGTAATAGCGTGGTATCGCCGTCAAAAAATGGATTTCGTCGAGTTATATTTTTTTCTAAAAATACTGCTAGGATAGCAAAGGCGTTGTGGTCTTGATATGGGAGATTTTTTTTATTTGTATATTTTTCGGCTATTTGTCTTTTTTCGTTATTGCTGAGTCTAAGATTATTGAATAATGTATTGTATATGGGAGCAGTATCTATTGGAATAGTCCCCTTTTTACGTTTTTTGAATTTCTTAACTCTGTTGTGTTTGTTGCGAGCGGTACTAAAATATGCCACGAGCTGTTTTTGGGATGTTGTTTGCCTACGCACTTGTTGCAACACATTTGGCGTGCAAAGTCGTTTGAATAGTTTTTTCATTCCGTGTATTTGATTGCAGCACAATATGCAAATTATCAAAGTTGATATACGATACTTCATTTCTCATTCCTTCCCGTTTATAATGTTTATTATTATGTCTATGTAATTAACATATTTAATAAATTATTTTCAAGTAGTCATGCAGGCCCTTTGTATATATGCGGAACATTAAGGATTTTTACTAACTATTTTTTTATTTTTCTGTAATGGCCGTATTGACTTCTTATGTTAAAATACAAAAAGCATATCATACGACGTTACATAACAGGGTAAAATTAGTATAATTTAAAACAGAACGGTTGTTTTTATATGTCTACATATTTTCAAGACAAGGCATGAAAAACTTGGAAGGTAATCACGTGAAGTTTGATCCGAAAAAAACTATTTTTTTAATTGATGGTTCTTCTTTTTTATATCGTGCTTACTATGGCATGCGTCCGCTGCATACGCCAAAAGGGGTGGCGGTTCAGGCGGTTTACGGTTTTTGCCGTATGATTAAAAAAATGATTAATACCTATGCGCCTGAATATATAGTTTTGGTGTGGGATAGTCGAGGTAAAACCACCCGTCACGAAGTATATAAGGAATATAAAGCAACGCGTCAAGCACCGCCAAGTGATATATTTGATCAGAAGGATTTTATTGTTGAATTTGCCAATCTAATTGGTCTTCGGCAACTTGCGCAGGCGGGAATTGAGGCAGATGATATTATGTTTTCCATTGCCAAAGAACGTGCTCCAGACGGTGATGCAATTGTGCTGATAACACTTGATAAAGACATGGGGCAAACGTTTGCGCTCAGCGATCAAGTTTATATGCTTGACGCTTTTAAAGATAAACTTTACGATCGCCAATCTTTTGAAGAAAAAATGGGATTTCCTGTAGAAAAAATGCCATTTTACTTTGCATTACTCGGTGATACCTCAGATAATATTCCGGGTGTTCGTGGTATTGGCAAAAAAACTGCTGTTGAGTTGGTTAATCAATTTGATTCACTTGAAGATATATATGCACGTGTTTCAGAAATAAAAAAGGCACGGGTTAAGAATGCGCTTGAGCAAAATAAAGATAATGCGTTTTTGAGTCGTGACCTTTTTCTTTTGCAGTATCATCCGACAGGATTACAAAAAGATGATTTTATATTTGAAGAAAAAAATTGGGCAAAAGCGCGTCCATTATTTGAAAAGCTTAATTTTAAAAGTTTATTAAAAGAGTTAGGTGAAACTAAAGAACAAAAAGCTCAGGCGATTGATGCAAAGATAGACCATTGGAAGAAATATAATTTTAAAACAGTTACCACAACTCAAGACTTACATGAGTTGTGTGATTATCTTAGAAAAAAAAAAGAATGTGCCGTTGACACGGAAACTAATGGGTTACGCCCGTTGCAAGTTGATCTTATTGGGATTTCATTTTGCGCAGAAAAAGGCAAGGCATATTATATACCATGTGGTCATACAACAAATCATCATCTTTCATGTGATGAAATTATAGCGGCGTTAAAACCAATTTTAGAAGATCCAAATATTAAAAAATATCTACACAATACAAAATATGATCAGTTGGTGCTGGCAAATAGAGGTGTAGAGCTTAGTGGTATTGCCATGGACACGCTGGTAGCAGCAAAGTTGGTTATCAAGGAATGGCAGAGCCCAAGTTTAAAGAAACTGTCTTATCATTATTTTGATGAAGAGATGCTCACCTATGAAGATGTGGTGAAATTTAATAAATATAAAGACTTTTCACATGTGCCCCTTGAACTTGCGGTTTTGTATTCATCTGCCGATTCTCATCAAACATTTCGCTTGGGATCGTTACTTGAAAAAGAACTCAAAGAAACAAAACTTAAAAAGCTTTATGAAGACATTGAGCATCCATTAACTCAGGTGCTGTATAATATGGAGCGTGAAGGGATTTATTGTGATGTTGATGTGCTTGAAAAGTTGGGTACAAAAGTAGCCAAAGAACTTATTATTATTGAAGAAAAAATTGCCACGATAATCGGTAAGGAGACGATTAATTTAAATTCGCCACGGCAGGTTGAAGATCTATTATTTTATAAACTTAAGTTACCGCCACAAAAAAAGACGGCAACTGGTGGGTATTCAACTGATCATTCAGTATTACTTGCACTTGCAAAAATACACCCTGTTCCGGGTTTACTGGTAAAATATCGTGAACTTGCAAAGCTTAAAAATACGTATATTGATACGCTACCAGAGTATGTTAATCCGAAAACAGATCGTATTCATACCACCTTTAGTCAAACAATCACCGCAACAGGGCGTCTTTCGAGTTCAAAACCAAACTTGCAAAATATTCCTGCCGACGCATCTGGGTATGGTATAGAAATTCGGTCGGCATTTAAACCAAAATCAGGGAACATGTTTGTTTCTGCTGATTACTCGCAAATTGAGCTGCGCGTGCTTGCGTATTTGTCGCAGGACAAAAATTTAATTAATGCATTTTTACAAGGGCATGATATTCATCGTGAAACAGCGGCACGGCTGTTTGATATACCAATGGAAAATGTTACGCATGATCAACGCCAGTTAGGAAAACGAATTAACTTTAGTATTTTGTATGGTTTGACGCCATATGGTCTTGCAAAAGACCTGGGCATTTCATTCAAGGATGCCAAAAATTATATTGAGAAATACCTTGCCCAGTATCCTGCTGTTTCTACGTGGATGGAAACAGTAGTCGAATTTACCAAGGAGCATGGCTATGTAAAGACTTTTTGGGGCCGTCGGAGGCATATACCAAATATTTATGAACAAAATCGTACATTGTATGAAGAGGCGCGACGGGTAGCTATTAATACAGTTGCACAAGGAACCGCTGCAGAAATTATGAAAAAAGGGATGATTAATCTTTATAATGCATTAAAAAAAGATTCCATCGATGCACAAATTTTGCTGCAAATTCACGACGAGTTACTTATTTCTGCTCCAAAGGGGCAAATAAAAGAGGTTGAGCAACTGGTCAAAAATGTTCTTGAATCGGTGGTTGATTGGCATGTGCCACTTGTGGCAAAAACACGGATTGGTGCTGATTGGAAAGAGGTGACAAAATAGATAATATTCTGTTTGAACAAGAGGGATGGTTTACTGATTGTTACACAACTTCAAGTACTCCTCAAAAATCTTTTTTGTGTATTCTTGAGAGTAAGAATAATTGTTGTGACCTGGCATAAAAGGATTTATTGGATAGCTTTGAGAGCAAATAAGATACTTGTTACGTGGCCTAAAAGGAACTTCTTCGTTAAAATTATTCCCCATAAAAGAAAGAAATAAGGAGTTATTGTCGTTGTTATAAGAACAATAATAGGATGGAGGGGAGACTTTATTATTTAACACATATTTTTTAGGGACATTAAGAATAATTTTATTTTTTTTGACAAGAGTAACAATATTTTCTAATTCTTTATAAACAACGGAATAATATTTAGTGTCTTTTGAATCAAGTCCTTTTTTTATTACATTAACTGCCGATAAGAGTTGTTCGTTAGAAAAAGGTAGATTTTTATTCTCACAAAGTTTAATTTTACGAGATTCACATTCTTTTTTAGTTGAACTTTGACAGTCTTCCATAGTAAACAACAACGCGCTATCACCAAATAAGAACAAAGATAAAATCATTGCATTTATAATTTTATGATTTTGCATAACAATTGCTTTGTGGTAATGAGGATTAAATTTTTTGCCTGAACAGCCATTAAATAGTAGATAAGAGTAGCTATTATTGCTTATTATGTAAAATTTTGAGCATACATAGCACTTAACAGGTTGATAGAAGTTGAGTTTGAAGCTTGATGGTATATTGTTTAGAAATCAGTAAATTTTGTTCTTTTAATTCAAGGTTGACTTTTTTGAATAGATCGGGCATCATAACGATAAAGAGGCGAAAAGGCGTTAAATAAGCCTCATTTTCATTTCTTTAAGTTGTTTAAAATAATAAGTATAACATTTCAGTTTTCAAGGAATTGCGGTGGCAACGAGTAAAACCGGTGGTTCGACGCAGAATAACCGTGACAGTCAAAGTAAGCGTTTAGGCGTTAAGCTTTTTGACGGTCAACGTGTTACGGGTGGTGAAATAATTGTTCGTCAGCGTGGAACGCATATTCATCCAGGAAAGTTGGTTGGACGTGGGGGTGATGATACGCTGTTTGTTACTGCTCCTGGTCTTATTAAATTCCATTATGGGCCTAAAGGCCGTAAATATGTTTCAGTTTTACAGGAGAAGTAACAGTTTTGGTTTATTCTTTTGATAAAATAATATTATTTATCCTTTCAAAAATACTTGCTAAACAACATAAATCTTGCTAAAAATCCAATGGATACGGCGTATGCATGATGCTTACAGCTGCACAGTGTAAACGGAGAGTCTCATGATTAATTTTCTGAAGTTTCGTGGTTTTACTACACTTTTTTCCCTTGTAATGTTTGTCGCGTTTGCAGGAGTTGCAATTTATAAGCAGCGAACACGAGGATATGTGTTTAGTTATAGTATTGATTTTACCGGTGGAACGCAGTTATTGCTGAAATTTGATAGTCCAGTTAAAGCGTCAGAGGTAAAAAAAATTATTGTTGAAAAAGGATGGAAAGACGTAATTACCCGTGATTTTAGCCCAGAAGAGGTTTTAGTGCGGGTAAAAGAGTTTGCTCACGATGCAAAAGGTGTTGGTGAGCGATTACGTTATGCTGTTGATGAAGGATTTCCTGAACACAGCGTGGAGCTTCTACAAAGTGATCGCGTAGGCCCAGGTGTTGGTG
>SDBT01007130.1_pt1 | contig 18445 bp, 17 predicted proteins | sample 2277101 | NCBI WGS metagenome assembly SDBT01 (sample SAMN10404973, study PRJNA504765) | marine sediment metagenome | isolation source: marine sediment core GS10_PC15, 103 cmbsf | place: Arctic Ocean: Southern Knipovich Ridge | collected 2010
AGAATATTGCATCATGACGCAAACACAAGCCACATAAACACTTAGCGCCCGTGGCGCAACTGGATAGCGCATCGGTCTTCGGAACCGAGGGTTGCAGGTTCGAATCCTGCCGGGCGTGCTGGAAATGTACCGTCATGCGGTACGATGCGAAGCGATGCAGCTTCGTGCAAATTGGTGCGTAAATCCCGCTTTTTCACGGGCTTGGCGGCGGTGTCTTGGCCGCGATCGTTCATCGTCCTGCCGCCGTCCTTGATGCAATTTGGTGCAGACTCGTTCGTCTGCGATGCGAGCCGTTTGGCACCAATATTGGCACCTCTTGGCACCACTGATGGCACCATTTTCCCGGTCGCCTGGGCGTGGTCGGTGCCGGTGGCTCGTAATTCGGCCGTTTCGGGCTCCTTGGGCACCGTCGCGCCGGGTGGCGCCGGCAGGGATTCGATGGCCGCTACCTGGTCGAGTAATCCGATGTGCGTGTAGACCCCCATTGTCAGGCGGATATCGGAGTGTCGAGCCAGCGACTGGGCCGTGCGCGGTCTAACTCCGGCGTGCTCCAGGCTGGTAATGAATGTGTGTCGGTTCGAGTGAAAGTCGGCAAACAGGCCGTCCTCGTCCTGATAGGGGAGGTCAACCCGCTCCAGGTCGAGCTTCATCATCTTCGACGTTCTGCGCTCCGTACCGCCGGGGACCTTGCCGGATACGGGAAACAACAGGTCGTCCCGGCCAAGGTCCGTCTTGGTTTCGAGCCAAGCTCGCAGACGGTTGACGACTTCCGGGTGCAGGACTTGCGTGTCTTGCCGCTTGCGCTTGCTGTAGGCGGCGGCTACCGTGGCCGTGGGGGGGTCGTCGTCCAGGCGTAGTGACCGTTTCGTCAAGCTACCGATCTCCTTCTTGCGATACCCGGTCCAGGCCGAGAGCACATACATCATAGCCCGGTCGGGTCCCAGGATGCAAACGATCGGCGGCCCCGACATCGCCGATTCGATCAACTTGGCGAATTCGTCGGGCGCGAGTGCCCGGCGGTCGTGGCGGCGATCAACTTTCACATTGAGCCTCGCCAGATGGGCGAGCGGATCATCGTTGGTCCGTCGATCTCGCACCAGCCACCGCGAGAACTGTTTGATCGCCCGCAGGTAATGGTTGCTGGTCTGTATGCTCAGCCCGCTGCTGCGCAGGTCGGCCAGGAACTTCTGGACGCGACTGGCGGAAACATCGCGAATGAAGCTCCATTTGCACCCACCCACGATCTTGCGCACTTTCGTGGCAAGTTCCCCAACGTGCTGCTCGGTATTGCCTTTGTGACGCAGATGCTGCTCGAAATCGTCCACGTGTTCCATCAGTGGCTGCTTGCCGTGTTCCTCAAACGGATCAGCTTGCCCTGCAGCTTCCCGTTCAGCTTTGAGCACCAACTCGCTGAGCATCGCCTGGGCCGCCGCTTTGTCTCGGGCAAGCGGTACGCGACGGTCTACACCCAGGGCGTCTCTGTAACGACCCCACCACTTCTTCGATCTTGCCTTGGTCTTCGTACCCGTCTTTGGGTCTTTCACCACAATGGGCTTCTTGTACAGATTGGCCACGTCATCTTCCTCCTTCATTGCTGACCCCAGCCACTGAGGCTGTTTCATTTTCCCTCTTTTGCAATAGATTGCAAGCCAAGGCTCCAGAACCACAGAGAGTCTCCGGGCGATATCCGACAAATCGGCCACACTTCCCGCAAATCGTGCGGATTCTGCCGTTTTGGGGCGGGTCGTTAACCCAGTATTGTCGGTCGCAGGCAACACATCTGGGCGGCCGGCCCGCGGCGCCGTTTGCCCCGCGACGAAGCCGTTCGACAATGGCCGCACGGTGCTCCGCAATGACTGCCCGTAGCTCGGGCGTCAGCGCACCTTCCGGCGCCCGAAACCGCAGGCGACCACCATCCAGGAAGAGGGTAATCTGACGTCCGACAAGATCGACCAGCAATTGGTCGAGTGTCATAGGTCCCCCTCCTCCCAGCCGCGGCCGTTGTCTGCCGCGGCCGCTGTTGGTGTTCCGGGATTTACGTCATTTGCGTCATCAGCGTCACGGGAGGGCAACTCGCATCGGTTGGCATCGCTTTGCACTTCGTTTTCGCCTTCCACAGGCCCGGAGACCGGTGCCGACTGTGACGCAAACGAGTCCGATGACGCAAGATCCGCGAGCCGCCGAATCGACCACAGGCGTTGTGACGCCTGCCGCTCGTACTCGACTTCCCAGCCGGCCGCCCGCAAATTCGGCGACAGCCGTTTCAGATGGCCGGCGATCGACCGTCCGTTTTTCGGCCAGGTCTTCTGCCGCTTGATTTGATCCGCAACACGAGATTCCAGCACTTCCAGCAGCTCGCTCGCACTTCCGCACCACTCGCCCCGCTCCTCGAGCAGGTCCAGTAGCGGGCGAGCGATAATGGACGACTCCAGGGCAAGGTCGTTCGCCGACGCGCGGTTGCCGTTGTAGGCCGCCATGAACGTGCCCTTGGACCAGCCCAGCGCCGACTCGGCAGCGGTGGCCCACAGGGCGAAGTCGGCCATGCGCGGCAGGCCGCTGACCTCGGTCTCCGGCAGATCACGCAGTGCGCCGGCCACGGCATCCAACAGTGCGCCGAAAATGCGAGGACGAACCTCCCGAAACGCCTCGATGAGTTCCGCTTCGGGACGGCGTCGGTCTTCCGGGATGGCCGGCAGCCAGACGATGACGCACCGATCCAAAAGGTCGGACCGCGTGGCGACTTCCTCGATGCTCGTAAGCAAGATCGGCCGCATGGCGTCGAAGATCACTTCGTCCTGGTCCGTGTAGAGTTCCCGGGTCGCGAAGCCGCCCCCGGTACTCAATCGACACAAGGCGTCGGACAACCACGACGGCACGTAGGAGAGATTGTCGAACGCCAGACACCAAGAGTTGTTAGCCGCGATCATCAAGTCCCGGGCATCGCGCGGTTCGGCACGCAATGGTGCTGCGTTGGGATCAACCAGTTCACGAAGCAGACGCCCCGTCGTGCTCTTTCCGCTTCCCTGCTCTGCGAAGAGGGCCAGGACCGGGAATCGAACGTTTGGGCGCAATGCGGTGACGAGCCAGGCTACGACCAGCGTCCACGTGGAATCATCGACGTTGAGAAAACCGCGAAGTTCGTCGACGTGACCGCCGCACTCCGGCTTTGGCAGCGGCAACATCGACCGCGAACGCCGAAATTTGACCGGCGATTCGGCGACCACCTGCCAACCGTTCGCTGTGATCTCGACCACCTCCCACGCGTCGTTGCCGAGATCGATGTAGAGATTGCCCTTGTGCTCAGCAACGCGAACGTGGGCCTCGTGTTCCTGGCCGCCGAAAAGTCCTCTCGCTTCGATCAAATTGATGCCCGCCGACAGCGCATCGTTGCCCAACGCCTTTTGTTGTTCCTCATAGAATTCCTTTGACACAAAACGTTTGAATGTCTGCGAACGTACGGGCCAGTTTTCGTCGTGATCGCCCACGGGGATCGTGGCGAAAGCATCCGTGCTTGGAGTGTGCCAGACCTCCCATTTGGCCGCCATTTCCGCCACAAGGGTGGCCTGCCCCTTTTTCTCGTCTCCCGGACCCGCCGTGGCCTGTTCGTCTGTTTGATCCGCCAACGCAGTAAGCTGGGGGTCGACCAACGGCCTGAGTACATCAACGTCGACTTCGAGCTTGGCCGCCAGCTTCTTGATAAACCGCCCACGCGCGATATCACTATCCGTGTTGATGCGGTCGCGGTGGGAGATTTCCCCACGCTTGGCAATCACGCGTCGTTGCGGTTTGCCGAAGGTCGGCGACACCGTAAGCGTCAGCGGATCGCCCTCGGGCATCTGGACCTCGGCCGAAACGTCACCATCCTCGCCCTCGCTGGATTCACCACCGGCTTCCGATGGATTTGCGTCGGCGATGGCCTGCAGGACCAATTCGCGACCATCGGGCCGCCGCAACACGTCGCGGACATCGTCCCCCTTGGACTCTTTGAACTCGGCCGGGAGTACAGCGATCCGAGTAGATAATGCCACGTTCCGAAGCACTCGAGCCGAATGCCCTGCTCCCTCTTCACCAGCGCGATCACGATCCGGGATCAGGATGACGTCCACATCCTTGAACAGCCGCCCGAACTTCGCCGCCAATCGGCAAGTGTTGAGCCCGCAGGCGAGCAGGCCCAGGCCGTGCAATGCCGCCGCATCCTTTGGCCCCTCGACAACGTGCCACGTTTCATCAGCCCTCGGCAGACGGACTTTGCCGTCCTCCTGCGGGAAAAAGAGACCGGCGGGCTTGCCCTTGGCGAACGTCCCCTTGCCGCCTCGCACCGACATCGACATCGTCGTGCAGGCCGAGCCGTCCGGGCCGTATGCCGGTAGACGCACCGTATACGGCGAGATGACCTTCGCCCCGTATGCCCGTAGCGATTCCGGCGGAACGCCTTTCTGACGGGCAATGGTCTCCGTCGGATCCTGCGGGGCAGACGTTGGCTTGGCCACATCACCGTTGTTGCTCGCGGATGGCTCGAAGATTCCGAGTTCCACCATTACACTCTTCGCCTGCCCACGATCGCCCAACACGGCCTCGGCCACTTGAAGGGGCGACCATTTTCCGCCGCATGAGTAGCACTGGGCCACACCAGTGTGCTGGTGCAAGCGAAATGCGTCGCTCGACTTGCAAGCGATACACGGTCCGGCCAGATCGTGGCCTTCAGGTTTGTCGGTCTGGAGCCCGAGGCGGTTGGCCAGTGCGACACCAACCTCACTATCAGGATTCAATGCTATGCTCACTGCCGCGCCTCCCATTCTTTGCGGCGCGGGCAACCGGCCGCGATCCATTCTCGAAGTTCATCTACCCGCCAAAGCGTTGATCGCCCAATCCGCACAGGCCGAGGAATCCACCCCGCCGCGTCCCATGTCCGCCAGGTCCGCAGTGACTTCCCGCACATAGCAGTGGCCTGCCTGGCGGTGACCAACAGTGTGGCATTCTCCGATCCGCCCGTAGGCTTCTCCCCGAGCAGGCGCATCTGCCGTGTTTCCATAGGATCTTTTTCCTCCGCACGGGAGAGATCGGTCTCTCCGAATCTTCCGTTCGTTCGAGTGTTAGGAGTTCTGCTTGGTGACCGCGCCGCACGGCATGCGGCTACCGCTTGATTCGTCCCCATTTCTCACGGTCAGGACAACCGGCCTCGATCCATTCTTCAATCTCAACCCGCCGCCATCGCGGACGAGCACCGATCCGTAGCGGTTCGGGAACACCTCCGGTCGCGTTTAGGCGGTGAATAGTCCGAGGGCTGGTTGAGAGCAATTCGGCCATATCCGAGACCGAAAGCAGCAGCGAGTAGGGACGTGGGGTCACGTTCATCGGAAAGGCTCCTGTCAAAAACAATACGCGTTCTGAAGGGGTGCGCTGGTCAGGAAGCATCCGCGCTGGTGGGAGCAGGGATTTCTTGCGGCCACACCATAAGTCATTGGCGGAAAAAGACTTATGGCCCAAGAAGTTCCTGGCAGAAGTTGGCGTTTGATGACCGGACTTGGCGCTGGTCGGCGCTGGTCACCAGCGCGGGGCCATCAAGGACTGCGCCCAAAGCGGATGTGACGGGCCTCATCCCGGCAGAGGTGACGCACGACAAACCCGGAGCGGTAAGAATCACCTTCGCTAGTGAATACCTGGGACTTGGGGCAGTTCACCAGTTTCCGCAATTGCCGACCCAGATCCGCCATAGCTGCGGTGAAGGTGCGCAGAGCACGGCGGGCATCGACCTTCAATGCCTCGCTGAATTCTGCCTGGTCCTCAGAAACCGTGCCGGCCTTCATATAACCCAAGGCTGTTATGAGTTCAGCTTTGCCGGCAGAATTTCCTAGCTCCGAGCGAGCAAGACACTCAAGCACCTTCGACCAGCGATCCCCGGTAAGATCCAGCCGAGTACCGTCCCGCAAAAGCACGGAATCCCCAGTCAAGGGGCAAGGAGAGTATGCTAGCAGCGAGCCGTCTTCCTCGATTCCAATGCCGAGGTCTTCCCAACGTTCAACAGAAAGGACATAGCTGCCCCCCTGGTCGTCGTGCGTGCTGGCCTCTTGCGAGTTGTACTCCCGATTGGCAGCGTCCGAATCGCGTTGAGGCCCACTGCGTTTGGCAGCCTTCTCGGCGCACTCACGACTCCCCGGGATATTGTCTTTCATACCGCCCATTCGGTCGGAATGTCCGTTGCTCGCTACCTCGGTCGGCGCCAAACCTGCGGCAGAATTCTCCAGCGCCCGGGCAATAAGAGACTCAGCCGCAGCCTTTATCGACTTAAGTTGGCCACCGCCCATTTCTTCTTCCATGATGGCCCGGGCACACTTCGACCTATTGGGAGGATTCGGCTCCGATGCGAGATAGACGTGATACAGGAAGAAGCAGCCATCCACTTTCAGGCGTTCGCCATCGTGCTCGATTCTGCGGCACTCATGCGATAAGTCTTTGAATGCGGCTTTGACGCGAATCCCAAAGATACCCTCCCGGATTCCTCGCTCCACGGCGCGGCGCAGCTTCACTACTTGAGCCAAGGACAACACGTCGGCGGCGGGACGCCGCAGCTCCCAGATCGCGAGCTTTGCTCCAGAGATTTCCGGCCCAACCGCTCTTCTTGGTTGGCTTCGGTAGCGGCTGTATGCCTTGTCCAGCACCCGCCGGAAAGCACTCCCCTGGGCGCACTGCTCCTCGACGAAGACCACGCGCCGCTGCAACTCGGCCTCCCAAGCCGGAACGCGGCGGAACTCATCGACAAACCTCTCGATCGCCGCGCATACATCGGACGAGTTGGAGAATCGAAGGTTGCGACTGTATTGGTTCATGCTGTCGCGGAGTATCTCGGCCAATCGCTGATAGGCCACAAGCAGCGTGTGGGAAAGGACGTTTCCGTTGGCGAATCCATCCCCGACGCGGGCGGGATGGTAGCCGTCCCTTTGTAACTTGCTACTTGGGTCAGCCCTTCGTGCCTCCCCACCATCACCGGCCGCAGTTTGTACCGGTGAATTCTGGGCCAGGATCTCGATAGTCCGCATCGAAGCCGTGAACAGGTCACCCGGCACTCGTTTCAGTAGGTACTCTTGGCTATCATCGAACTCGACGAAGTCCATTCGGCAAAGGGTTTCCAGCCATCGGTGTTCCGGCTTTGGCTCCAAGGGGAAATCGAGCCCCGGAGACGGAGTGGGTAGCATCTCGAAATGCCCGGCGGCCAAGCCGACAAGCCGCTCAAACTCAACTCTACCAGCTTCAAGGTGTCGAAACTGCTCTTGCAGATCGTCCGACATTTCGCCTCCGTCGAAATACGCGCCCTCCCAGAGTTTACCGTCGATTCGGAGCCACAGGGTTGACAGCGGGGAGAATGGCGCACCCGGCTGTCTGTGCAAAAGGGCACGCCACTGGTGGTTTGGCAAGCCGAGGTGGTAATCGCCGTTTCCGGCCGGCACGTTGGGCCACCGCTGCCGTTCATTTAACCATTCCAACTCACTACGGTCAGTCGCAGCAGTAAAGTACAGATAAGGAAACTGCTCGCTGGCGTCGAGAAATTGCCCGTGCAACCGACAGAGACGCTCATCTTGGAGGCGGGCCATGACCCTACCTTTCTGCATTCGTCGAACCCGCCAGGTGCGTCGGAGACGGGAACAGCCTGGCGGCAATTACTCTGAAAGTGGTCAACGAACTCGGCGCGTTAAGAGGTACACTGAAGCGCTGGCCACCACCGACGTCGGTCCGGCTCGGGCGTGGGCGATTCCTGCTGCCCTACGTTGTTTGCTGGCAAGATGTTATCATCTACCGAGTTATCTTCGCCAGGCCCCCGCCATAACGAGGGGGTTGGGGGTGCGTTTGGTTTCAGGTTGCTTGAGTATGGGTCAAAATCAGCGAGAACTCCCAATCGGGCGGCGCGGCAATATGTCCGTGAAGGCCACACCGCTCGTACCCGCCTTTGCCTATCGCCGAAAGATGCCTCGCATTTGCGCAAGTACACCAGCGGTAAATGCATGACGGCGCTCCGTCCGGTGAGGCTAGTGAGATGGCGGCCTTCTTGAAGCGGCTGGCCAACGCTTGATCCTCGCCGGATTGCATGGCCAAGTAGCCACCGACGGGCTTACCCGCGAGCTTCGTTCAAGGCGGCCAGAATAGCGTGGACGATTCGATTCGTGCCGAACTCCGCAGCAGCGGCGATGTGGACGGCCTGGCGTTCCATGTCCTGGGCCTAGCGAACGGCGTCGAGGTACGCTGCAAGTGTAGCCTCGTCGTCTTCGTTGCCGACGCATTGCTTTCCCGGCGGCAGGCGGTCCACGATCAGGCCCGTGATGCCGTAGCGGACAAAGGAGGCACCGGTGCGGACGCCAATCGTAAGGCAGTCTACCAGGAGGATTTCTTCGGGGGCCAGCCGGCCGTGGTCGTCGTCGGCCAGTTGGGCACAAGCCCGGGAGTGGCGGGCGGCCTCGTACCGTTCCTCTCGGCGGTAGCGGCCGTAGTGGATTTGGATGTGGAGCGGGAATTACTCGCTCAACTTCGTACGCGCCATCTTCCTCCGACCGACCGTCTTCTGGCATTTGCGTCATTTGCGTCACCTCCGTCACGAGTAGCTCCGTCCGATGCAAATCGATGCAGATCGATGCAATTGAGCCGAGCGTGGATGACGCAAATCCCACTGCAATGACGCAAGGGCCGCGGGGAATGACGTAAGACTCCGCCCATTCCCTCAAAATGACGCAAAACTCCGGACTGTCTTCACGGAGGGGATCCTTCGCGAGGGAGTTCGTAGACACGCCGAGTAGCTGACGATTCTCAGGGCCTGTCTGAGAGGGCTATTTCTTCTCGGGGCTAGCTGAGCAGTTCTTGGGATCTTGGGACCGGGTGCAATAAACGCTGTTGTTCCGTGCGGCTGAGAGGGTTAGAATAGCAGGGACTTACGGGAAGCGGGGCAAACGAAAAAGTGTAACATAATGGGCTGGGATCGAGATAGATACTACACTCGCTCGGTACGAATCAACGGTCGCGTCGTGCGTGAATATGTTGGCTGTGGCAGGGTTGGCGAGCTGGCGGCCAAGGTAGATGCGGCGAAGCGAGCCGAACGCAGGGCCGAAGCAGAGATGATCCGAAGAGTACAGGCCAAATGGCGAGACTTGGACGATCAGTTGGCAGCCCTGAACCAACTAGCCGACCTGATGTCGCGAGCCGCTCTGGTGTCGGCAGGCTATCATCAACACCATCGAGCGGAATGGAGACGCAGGCGTGTTACCCAAGCAAACAAATGAGTACGAGCTGCCTAGTTCTCCGGAAGAGCTGGGGGGGCTCATCGAGCGAGCTCAGAGCGGCGACCGGAAAGCCATACCGGCAGTGCGCAGGATGCTCGATTTTGTCCCGGAGCTCGTGAGCCAGTTTGGCGGCGATCTGGTGCAGGCGGCCGAGCGACCATTGATTGACGCCATGGGCGGCGAGGATCTTGCTTTCAAGGAAGCAGTCAAACGCAAGCTGGCAATGATGCGTGCAGAGTTGGCCGGTCCATCGCCGACGCCGCTGGAGATGCTGCTCGTCGATCGGATTGTGACGTGTTGGCTTCAGGTTCAAAGTGCAGATATCGCGGCTGCTCAGACGACGAACTGCCCGCTGGAATTGGCAGATTTTCAGCAGCGCCGGCAAGCCCGCGCGCATCGCCGTTATCTGTCGGCGATCAAGATGCTGGCCACGGTGAGGAAGCTCGCGCTGCCAGCGCTGCAGTTGAACATCGGACAGAATCAAGTGAACGTGGCCGGCGAGATCGAGTGCTTAGACGGACGATCGTCAGAGCCATAGCGTCTTTCGCTCGTGGAGTACGCGGATCTCGAATTTGCTGGATCGACTAGCCACTGCTGAAGCGCAGGGTCGTGCGGCGGTGTGGTGCCTACTTGCCCATGACTATTGGATGCGTGTTGGGGACAAGGCCGCGTCCATGTTCGGGAGCCTGGCAGAGTAGAGCGGCGAGAAGACATCGCCTCGCACGGGGGACGTGCACTGAAAGTCACCGTGGGCTTCTGGCTAGCCAAACGTAAGCGTCCCACGAAACGCGTGGTGTGAGTTTGGCTGCCGGGGCGGTGCGGTTGGTGTCCGTGGCTCGATTCAACAAAGCGCTACAACGTGGCCTATTGTCGGGGCGGTAGAAGATTAGCCGGTCTGGCGGAGCGGGTTCAAGGCCAGACGGAAACCGCCGTGTACCCGCCATGGGACCCTGACGCCGCCACGGACTCGGTCATGGCGCTGGCGAACATCCAGGTCGCCACAGGCGAGACGGCCCGCGCGACAGGGGGCCGGCTGATGCTCGCGTTTAACACACCCTTCTTCCCCGACAAGGCTGTCGAGGGGCTGGTAGGACCACTTCTACCCGGATAGAATTGCGAAAAAGAGTGAGCCTGCTACAGTGGTGTTATGCGACGGATTCGGAATTTGTTGCATAATCGGGAGCCGGGCATACACAACGTCAAAATCCGCGACCATTCGGCTTACCTGAAACCCCTGCCGATGGGGGTGCCGCAAGGGGAGCTGAGTCAGGAATGCCTTGGCGCACGGCTTTACGGGGTTTTGAATTAGACATGGCAATCCTGAACACTCCGGAGAGAACTTGCGTGCCAAAAAAGGGATTGCGGCGTTTGCGCCGGGAAACAGGAGTTTTTTATCATGCCAGGAACGATTGTTGTTGGTGGTCAGTACGGATCTGAAGGAAAGGGCAAAGTCGTATCGCTCCTCGCGCGAGAGATGGATGCGCCTTGCGTTGTTAGATGTGGCGGCCCGAACTCAGGTCATTCTGTGGACCTCGGTGACGAGACCATCATATTGCGGCAGATGCCGTCAGCCCCCGAGCATCCTGAAGCAACCCACATTATTGCTGCGGGATCCGTGGTTGATGAGCGGATTCTGCTTGAGGAGCTCGATAGGCTAAATGTACCTGCCAAACGGATTGTTGTTGACCCACGTGTCGTGCTGGTGTCGGAGCGGGACAAGAGTCGCGAACGTGAGGAACTCGGCCATATTTCTAGTACCTTCTCCGGGACTGGAGCGGCGTTGACTAAACGAATGTCTCGTAGCAAGGACGTTCGATTAGCAAGAGACTCCGAGCTGATTGCAAAAAGATGTTCATTGCAGGTGGCTGCGACTCTTCTACACGAACAACTAGAAAGAGGTGGAGATGTTCTAGTTGAAGGAACTCAGGGTTTTGGTCTTTCCTTGCTTCACGGAGGCGAGTATCCGTACGTCACGTCTCGCGACACGACAGCGTCCGCATTCGCGATGGAAGCTGGGCTTTCACCACTTCATATTGACAACGTAGTGGTCGTGGTTCGGACCTTCCCCATTCGAGTCGGCGGTACCAGCGGCCCACTTGCAAATGAGATCACGTGGGAAGACGTGCAGCGGATCTCCGGCGCTCCGCAGACCCATCCAGAATACACTTCTGTCACACGAAAGCTCCGGAGGGTCGCGAAGTTTGATATCGAAGCTGTGAAGACAGCGTGCCGTTACAATTCTGCCACAGCACTGGCGCTGATGGGACTGGACCGTTTGGATTTCGCGAATCATGGCGTATCAGACTTCGACCACCTCACCCCAACGGCGACGGATTTCGTCTCTTTCGTGGAATCACATGTCCGCGTACCAATCAAACTCGTTGGGACCGGATTTCGGTCGTCCGAGGCGATAAGTCTGTCTGTCAAACACAAGACAGGTACGCACGCTCATGTCTGACACACACCTTGACACTCTTCGAAGACTCCGATCCAAGGCCTCACATCTTCTCGGTAAGGTGACAGATGATCTCGGAGCGTTCCGTCATCAGGAAGACGAAGTCACATTTCGCAGGCTACCTGATCAAGAATCACAGCCCGGAGACGTAAAAGTCACGACGACCTGTTCATGTCTGATGGCCCTCGTTTTAAGCAATAGTCTAGAAAGATACTTCGGGCAGGCTTACCGGGAAAAAACCAGAGAGTCGTTTAAGAAGGTCATTGATGCAGACTGGGAGAGTTCCGGTCTCACCATGAACAATGCCTTTTCAACGGTTATGATCTTGCGTACTGCTGGTTCCCTCAAGGCAGCCGGAGTATTGGATGACGACTGGCTCGATAGCAACCAAAAGGAGACGCACCCCGCAGGAGACAATCTGCCGCTTCATGAAATTGCCAAATGGATGGGTAAAGACATTGAGGAATTCCGTATCGAGCAATACCCGCCAACGGCGACAGTCATGTATTGGTTTGTCGACGGCCTTCGTCAAGCAGAGACAGCATTAGACGCGGATACGTGGAAAGGTGTCTGTCGTTGGGCGAGCGATGAGATTCGCCGACAGTTGTCGTTAGTCCATGCGGACCACGACGCCCAAATGGATCCAGTTGCCATGGCCATGGCGGCGTGTTTATGCAGCCGCCTTCGGCGGATCGCGAGTAACGGGGAGCTAGGGACATCAGTCGAAGACGTAACGGTTCTGCCTTCAGTACTCGAGCTACAGCACGCCATTGATCTGCTGTTCGAGAAACAGAATGACTCCGGGATTTGGCCGAAGTATTTCCCGCTGTTTCATTATCCCAAGGCAGGTTCGAATTTCTGTTTCACGTTCGAGATGTTAGAGGCAATTTTGGCAGAGTTTTGTACTGACTCGGCTTCTGTGTTAGATCATCCCGGTGTGATCAAAGGACTTGAACGTGCATTAGAGTGGTGCCAGCGAAATCGTTTGGCATACCCGGTTCACGAAGCGGGCGGTAGACGCGTCGTCTATGAAGGCTGGAATTCAGGTGGCGAACTCGATTCACTCCGTGCAGGGAAGCCGGAATCGTGGCCCACAGCGGTGGTACATATGTTTCTATCGAAGCTTGAGCATGTCTTGAGTCGCAAGATAAGGAATGTGCTACTGGACTCATACGGCGCAAAGTCAGGGCAAGATATCGCCGTGCGATGGAATAATCTAATCGACGTTGATGTGGAACTTCGAAATATTGGACCGACGACGATTTCGAAAGAGCTCACAGATGAAGTCCTTGCGCATGCACGGAGTTATGACTCGAATAAGCCGCTTAAGATGCAAGGCCGCAGGTCGACCTTGCTTTTCGGACCACCGGGTACGTCAAAGACGACTTTGGTGCGTGCGTTCGCTGCCGAATTAGGATGGCCAATCATCGAGATAGAACCTTCCGATTTCCTGACCGACGGGATCGAGAATATCTACAGCAGAGCTAGACAGATCTTCGCAGACCTGGAGGATCTTCCAGGTGTCGTCGTGTTTTTCGATGAAATGGATGCGCTGGTGCAGACAAGAGAAGACGAACATGCCCCGCTCGATGTAATGAGTCGGTTTTTGACAACAAGTATGTTGCCAAAACTGGCGAAGTTACATAGCGATGGCCGAGTCGTCTTCTTCTTTGCAACAAACTATCAGGACCAGTTCGATCCGGCGATAAAACGGCCAGGCAGATTCGATATCTTGCTTCACATTCGCCCGCCAACTTGGCAAAAGAAACTCGAACATCTTGAGCTTCTCGTTCCGCAAACTCGTCCACCCAATGAGATCAATAACGCCAGAACAAGGCTTGAGAAGCTTGCCAACGACGGAACGGATGAAGAGCAAAAGGAATTGCTTGACCTGCTGACATTCAATGAAATGAAGACCTTTCTGGAGATACTGGCCATTGAAGGAGATCTTGCTGCCAAGCTGACTGCCCTGAATTCAGCGAGCTTCTTCAAAACAGTTGTGGAATTTGCAGACACAATGACATTGAGGAAGCAGCCAGAGGACGAGGAGAAGCCCAAAACCCAGTACGAGCGATACAATAAAGAGAAGTCTCTATCCGCACGCCAATAATCTCCAGCAGCATCACTCGACGGCGTGCTAACGCTGGATTTGCAAGAGCGAAAACAGCTCGTCGTCTACCTTCCATCTCAATTCTTCAAGAGTGCCGCTGTTTGGGAGAATCAGGTCGGACTTGCTGCGAAGTGAGTCAGCAGTCTTGTCGACCGGGCTTTTGAGCGCGACCTTGCGTGGGTTGTTCTTTGCGCGTGCATGGAGACGCTCTTGGATGATTGCATCGCTGCTCTGGATGAACCAAATCAGCATTTGGCGGCCGTGTAGCGTCGCGTCGTCTACATCGGAAACGTCCCGAATAGCATCCACGATGATCGGCGCACTCGCGTGCTCGATCTTCTCACCGAGCTTCTTCCGCAGTGGGATCTGTTTGTATTGATCCAGAATTACTGCGCCGAATTCGCGTAGGTTCTTTTCAGTAACGTTCTCTGGCTGGACAGAACGGTTAAAGAGTCTTTCGTCGACGGGTGCGGCGATATCTTCAATAAGTAATTCCCGAATTAGGTCGCGGGTCTTGAGCCATTGGAAACCATAGAACACCGCCAGGTACCGCGCCACAACCGACTTGCCTACGCCGGTCTTGCCGGATAGGCAGATTACGGGGGGGTGCTCGTAAGAGAACAATCGGCTTGTTGGTACGATCAACTGGGCCTCGTCCGGGACCCCCATCGCTTCAAAGCTGCCATCTTCATAATAGCGGCCGACGACAGCGGAGGTAATCGCGTCGATTTCATCGTGTGAAGTTGCGAGCAACCCAGGCCCGGTTAGCCCAAGGTCTGCGAGACCTTCCCGCAGCAGTTCAAGACTTCTTTGCTTTCGTGGAAGGCAGAGAATGTCCTGCGCGGCGCCGGGATATGATTCGATCACGATCGGTGCGAACTCCATCGACTCGATAAGTTTCCGCAGCCGTATCCCTCTCAGCGTCAACTGCTTCATCGAATCAATCAACGCTGGATAGGCGGAAATCCCGATACTACTTAGGTCGTGTTCCGCAACGCGTACAATCCCTGCGGTGAGCCTAATTCTCTTTCCTCCCCCCGGAAGGCCAAGCGGGGAGTCAATACTCACGATGTGGGGCTTCTTGCTCTGAATGAACGCGATCAGGTCGTCGTCTGAGACCAGTGAGCAAGTTTCGACATGGTTGTCCTGCAGAAACGCCACACCAGTGGCCTTTTCGCTGCCGGTCAGATCCAATCCGACAATAGTTGAGCCAGCCGGCACACGTTGTGGGGGATGTAGCTTCGCCTCGAACAATCTGGGGTGACGTGCCGCATCCTCGCCGAACTCAAATGTTTGCTGAACTGATGCTGGTTTCGTTCTATCAATCTGTCCCCTTCGTTCCCGCGCCCGTTGGACCCAGAGCCGGATCTCATCGAATGACAAGAAGTTTAGAATCTTGTCGGTGTCGAGTTGTCGGACGATCTCTTCACCGAACTTGAGAAGGGCGAGATGCGCCCTGGAATGTGCATCGGTTCCGAATGCCAACCAGCAACCCGCGTCAAGAGCCTTCCGAAGCAGATCCGGCGGAAGGTCAAAACGTGATGGAAAACAATTGAATTCGACAGCAACTTGCCATCGTGCGCAACAGTCAAACAGCAGTTCCCAATGCAGTTTCGCGGGAACTCGAACATAGTCGGGCACGCCGGGTTTTCCGATTATGGCAGAAGTCGGATGGCCGATTACATCTATGCGGCCCGTTTCGATGGCCGAAATCAGCCGTCGTGTATTCGAGTCGGCATTGTCTGTCCAGTTGGAATGCACCGAAGCAACGACGAGGTCAGCATAAGACAACAGGTTGTTTGGAAGGTCGAGTTGACCATCTCGGAGAATGTCGACTTCGATGCCGTGTAGCACCGGAATCGCAGGTTGCGACAATACAAGTGAGGCAGACTGCCGAAACCACTCAACAGGCGTCAGGCCTCTCTGCAATTTGCATGAACGACTGTGGTCAGTGACCGCAATGTAAGCGAGGCCGTTCTGGGATGCCGCGTTCGCCATCCCAGCAAGAGAGGCGGCACCGTCCGACCAAGAAGTATGTAGGTGGAGATCTGCCTTCAAACGACCTGACAAGTCTTCGGTAAGTGGATCCAGCTTCCGAGCAAGTGCTGAGGCGGACGATCCATTCGCGGCTTCCGCGTTCGAATCCAGACGGAAAGACCATCCCATCGCGTGCCTCAGTCGTAGGATGTCGCGGCCGGCGCGATCAATCTTAAACATCGTTCGACGTTTAACAACTTTGTTGCAGACACGCCTTAGTTTCGCAAAATCGGCGTTGTCATTGGTGACGCTAAACTCAGATGTGATCGGACGCAAGGCATCGCAAATGCCGAGCAATTCCCAACGTGGTGGCGAATCACATTCTCGTTCGACGGCGCGAAGAAACCGGAGCAACGGTGGAACCACATGAGGAGCTTGCCACGTACCGTACGAATCGCCAACGAAACAACCCAATACGTGATCTTCTGGCAGGTTGCAATTACGAGCCGCCTGACTTAACCACTCGGGGGATGGATGGTGCGAATTCAGAGTTTGGACGATTTGACTTGGCCCCAATCCTCTTAATCTACGAAGCCGCAGGCACCGAACGTATCGATCATTTCCCAGAAATCCGGCGAGTTCAGGCACGGTTCCGGTATCGCGAATGTTTTGCAGGTACGTCTTGATCCGATTTGAGGGGATTTGGTCGAGGGCATTATCGCTCAGACTTCCTTCAAGCCATCGCTCAATGCTCGTCCCGTAGCTATCGAGTCCGAGTGCGGCTTTCCAGAGTGCAAAGGTTCGATATTTCGGTTTCTTTTCGCCGCGAGCAATCGCTTCAATCTCAAGCAGAAAGGCCAAATCGTAAAGAGGCTGCGCATATTCAAAGTCCCTGAGCCGCCAGTAATCGTGATTGAGTTCGGGCATTTCGTACACCATGGCATCAGTTGACGGGTTTCCGTTCCTACTTCGCGTCCAGCCTCATTGTCCGGCGAGGATCTCATCAATCTCATCTGACAGAGAAGAGAACAGAGTGGGGTCGGCCACGAAGTCTGATTCATCCATGTCAACGCGAAGCTTTCGTCCTTCGTAGTTAGCGAAGAACGCCTCGAATGCGGCGTTCAAGTGAATGTAGTAGCTGGGATCGGCCTGTTGTTCAAAGGGTCGGTTTCGTTTTTGGATCCGTTCAAGCACCAATCCGTCACTCGCGCCAAGGCAGACAATCACATCAGGGGTGACAATGTCCCTCAAGAATAGTTCGTAAACCTCTTGAAATGCCTTTCTGGCCTTCAGGTCATTCAGATTCAGGTCTGCGTAGACGAGATCCTTCGCGATCGAAAAGTCCGATATCAACTCACGTGTCCTGTTTGGCGAACAGTGTTTCAATTGGTGGTAATGTATGAGCAGGAAAGCAAACTCTGTCTCCAAAGCGTGAGTAGCAGGGTCTTCGTAGAAGCGAGTGAGAAACGGATTGAGTTCATAATCCTCAAAGAGAGTCTCGCTTCCGCGAAAGTGTGCCAGTCCTTCGACGACGGTCGATTTGCCAACTCCGACGCACCCTTCGATTGCGATTAGCACGTTATTCTCGCTTATTCGGTCTTGCTTAAATGGTTTCTCGCCGTACGACAGCCATCCGTCCATCGGCGAGCCAACTTTCCGCCATGTTCGCACACTCTTATGAGTTCTGTCAACGTATTGTACCAGATTTCGTCGAGCTATGACCAGTCTGGTGGATTGCCCAGTTGCAGTTCGCATCGTATGAGCGTGGTTGTGTCAAACTGCGGATTTCCGCAGGCAGGTTGACAGTCGCTGGGAAGTCGGAAATCGGACTCTTGGGCAGCCGCGAGGGCGGCGGAGTGGCGACTCAAACTGGTTGACATGTTCCGCTCGTCCGACATCCAAACTCCTTGAAAACACGTAGTTCACGTGTGCCAGCGGGACGAATATCGGACAATGCTCGGTTTCGAGATTGGAGTAGCGGGACCTGTCCTCTCCGCCTCAATCACCCTACCTGGGCAGGGAATGGGACGTGGCTGCGTGGCCCGGAAGTGAATGAACTCAGAGTGGGAGTGTCGCGGGGTAGGTCCGCTCCTGAGGCCTTGACAAGGATACGGATCATCCCAAGTGCTCGTGTGACATAAGCCGCCCATATATTTTGGCACTCCATTTTCCACCTCAAACGTCACATGCCTGGCTCACGTGCGATGCCGAAAGCGAATCCCTCCGATCCGGCTGACCCATTGATCCCCGGGGCTCGATCCTCTGCTGGCGATTGCTGCGAATGCGGGCCGTGCTCAATGACCGTTATGCAACACGCAGGCCAAAGCAAAAAGCTTTGCCTATTTGCGGGACAACGCCAGCAAGAACTCTGGCTCGGTATCCTTCGGAATCTGAACTGCCAAGAGCATGAAGCTCTGAACTCAATCGGCCTGCCAAGTGTCGTTCGGTGACGAGATTTCGACGAGTCCTTCGATGGTCTGGGAAAGCGATCGGTGGATTCCCGCCATGTTGAACGAGGCCATATCGCCGAACACGTTCTCACTACTGCCGAAATAGTTGTTCGGGTTGAACATCGGCAGGGTGTGCCAGTAGAGCCGGTAGCCCAGGCTGAAGAGTTGATCGATCAAATCGGCCGAGCGA
>SDBT01007131.1_pt1 | contig 18445 bp, 13 predicted proteins | sample 2277101 | NCBI WGS metagenome assembly SDBT01 (sample SAMN10404973, study PRJNA504765) | marine sediment metagenome | isolation source: marine sediment core GS10_PC15, 103 cmbsf | place: Arctic Ocean: Southern Knipovich Ridge | collected 2010
TCACCGTCAGTTAGTCTAATGGTGGAAAATAAGTTACCCCGAAATTACTATCAACTTAAACCAGATTCTCTCTTTTTGGAGTTGATACAAGTTGAATGTATATACTTATTTTATCTCAAAACCCACCGTTTTTGGCCCCTCAAATTAGACCGTTTGTTTTGGGACACGTTTTTAAGGACTCGATTTATATTTAAAATTAGATGAACACTGTTCTTTAGAGGATGTGCTGCTGAAAAACTGCTGAAAATAGGGTCATTTAGTGTCTTTTTATGTCAGCATCTGTCATTTTAGCTTATTTGTAGTTGAAAGAAAAAATCTCACTCTCTCCGTCGAGAAAATGAGATTTTTAAGCGTGGGCCCACAGGGATTTGAACCCCGAACCAACGGATTATGAGTCCGCTGCTCTAACCGTTGAGCTATGGGCCCTTTAACGGACTGAAAATTAAGCTTTTACCCTTCCTATTGCAATTACCAAAATAACTATAATTACTACTATAATACTATTCAATATGCAGTGTAATTTCAACAATATTAAATTAAAAATTGAATAGAAAATGAAAAAAGATTTACAAAGTAGAATTAATGATAAAACTGCCGTGATTGGGATAATCGGTTTAGGATATGTAGGATTGCCATTAGCTGTAGAATTTGCTAATAATAGCTTTACAGTTCTTGGTATTGATATAGATAAAAAAAGGGTAGCTCAACTAAACGGAGGTGAGAATTATATCGCTGATGTATCTAATAAAAGTTTAAAGCAATTAGTTTCATCAAAAAATTTAAGTGCTACAAATGATTTTTCGGTTCTTACTGATATAGATGTGGTAATAATTTGTGTTCCAACACCGCTTAATAAATTAAATGATCCGGATGTTTCATATATTTTAAATGTTTTGGATCAATTAACAAAATATGTTCACACCGATATGCTTATAAGTTTGGAAAGTACAACTTATCCGGGGACAACTCGCGAATTAATTCTTCCTGCATTGGAAAAAAGAAATTTGACTGTCGGAAAGGATTTTTATCTGTGTTTTTCACCGGAACGAATTGATCCGGGTAACGAACATTATCAAATTAATAATACTCCTAAAATAATCGGTGGAATCACAGAAAAATGTACGGCTGTTGGTAAGCTGCTCTATGAATCAATAATTGATAGTGTTGTTCCGGTATCATCTCCCGAAGCTGCCGAAACTGTTAAATTATTGGAAAATACATTTCGCTCAATTAATATTGGACTTGCTAATGAAGTGGCGATTATGTGCGAAAAACTTGGTGTGGATGTTTGGGAAGTTATCGATGCTGCAGCAACCAAACCATTTGGATTTATGAAGTTCTTACCGGGACCTGGACTGGGGGGGCATTGTATCCCGATTGATCCACATTATTTAGCCTGGAAAATGAAAACGTTAGATTACAACGCAAGATTTATCGAGCTTGCCGGCGATATAAATACTAGTATGCCTCTGCACGTTTTAGAATTAATTAGCAGTGGACTTAATCAATTTCAGAAGCCTATTAATGGAAGCAAGATATTAGTTTTGGGTGTCGCATATAAAAGAGATATTGATGATGTCAGAGAATCCCCGGCTTTAGATGTGATGACACTATTGGAACAAGGCGGTGCCCAGGTTGACTATTATGATAGTTATGTTCCTAAAATCAAATGGAATGATACGGATAAATATTGCCAAAAGGATTTAGCAGCGGAAACCTTAAAGTCTTATGATGCAGTGGTAGTTCTCACAGATCATTCAAATATAGACTATGATTTAGTAAAATCGGAATCAAAATTGATTGTCGATACTCGCAATGTATTCTCAGGTATAAAAGATTCTAAAATCATTCGCTTAGGCAACCGTCAAATTAGCTAGAAACCACATGTATGATGTGGCTATCGTTGGAGCGGGAATCGTAGGATTAACAACTGCCTATGAATATCTTAAGAAAAATCCAACCGGAAAGTTATTATTAATTGAAAAGGAACCTAAAGTAGCCACACATCAAACTGGTAATAACAGCGGCGTAATCCATTCCGGTATATATTATAGACCTGGTTCGCTAAAAGCGAAAAATTGTCGCTTTGGCGTTAAAAAACTTTTACGATTCTGTAATGAATATGGTATAAAATACGATTTATGCGGAAAACTAATTATCGCAAATAATAAAAGTGAAATTCCGCGACTGATGAAACTTTATGATCGCGGATTAAAAAATAACATACCAAATATAAAATTGTTAGACGAAGATGAAATAAAAGAACTTGAACCACATACAATTGGAATAAAAGGTATTCATGTTCCTTCTACCGGTATCATAGACTATCAAGATGTTTGTAATGCTTGTGTAAATACCATTGAACAGAATGGCGGAAAAATACAATTAAATTCTAAGGTAATTGATCTTGTCCAAGCTAATGACGGAATTGTAATTGAAACAACGAATGGAAGTTTTCACTCCAAGTCCATAATAAATTGTGCCGGATTATATTCCGATAGAATTGCAAAGATGACAGAAGCAAATCTTGGTATTAAAATAATACCTTTTCGCGGCGAATATTATAAATTAACACCGGACAGAACACATTTAGTGAAAAACTTAATTTATCCGGTTCCCAATCCGGAATTTCCATTCCTCGGTGTACATTTTACACGTAAAATCGATGGTACTGTAGAAGCAGGACCAAATGCTGTATTAGCATTTTCGCGTGAAGGTTATACTAAAACAGATATCAATTTTATTGATTTGTTTGATATGGTCGGATATCCTGCTTTTTGGAAATTGGGAAAACGATATTGGAAAATCGGATCGACTGAAATGTTACGATCATATCTAAAAGTTTTTTTTGTAAAAGCGTTAAGAAAATTAATTCCTGAAATAGAAAGTAATGATCTTATTCATGGTGGAAGTGGGGTTCGTGCTCAAGCATTGACCAAAAACGGTAAATTACTCGATGATTTTTTTATAATTAGAAATAAAAAAATCATACATGTACTAAATGCTCCTTCGCCTGCTGCTACGAGTGCATTCGCAATTGCGGATCATATAGTTTCAGTTTTTGAGTCATAAATATTATACAATTAAGAAAAATGTGTAGTGATACAACGATTTATATCTAATTTCTATAAATATTAATGATAATGATTTCAGCATATAAATTTCTTAAGTCTTTATTTTTCAACGTCTGTATACTGTTTTTGGTCACTATGACAAGTTATGGACAAGAAGCACCAATAGCGCAGAAACACTTGGTAAACCAATTTATTGAACGCCAGATCACTCTTGGAAATCTTTCGCAAAGCGCTGCGACTGTTCGACCGTTAACGTATTCAAAAATTAGAGATATGTTCGAGCAGTTAGCGGTTGTCTACGATAAATTGTCCAATAAAGACCGACAATTGTTAAAAAGATTCGAGTCCGAATTTTCAACAGAAAATTTTGAAAGTAAGATTAGTTTCCCGTTGCAGAAATCGACTTTAAAGAGTATCGGAAATACTGCTTTTAGTAATTATCAAATACACGGATCTGAACCACATTTTTTATCTTATAAGGATTCCACTGTTTACGTATGGGTAGATGTAGGTGAGACAATACACTTGGAAGCAATCGAAGAGTCAATCTATCGACGTTTTACGGATCAGGTGTTGGTTTTTGGTTCAATATTAGATCAATTATCGTTTTATGTAAACTTTACAATGAATCGGTTTGTTGGTGATTCAGCATTAGTTTATAAAATCGAAGAATTCAAAAATGAGGACCATACGTACTTTGATTTTGTAAATTGGACATTATGGTACCAATCGGAAGCTACTTTTAATATTTCAACTAAATACGGTGATATTCAATTAAGTAAAACACCCGTAATCTGGGGACTTTCACCGGAGCATTCCCCAATCCTCTCTGGCAGTGCGCAAACATTCCCTTATGTTAATTATTCATTTAAATATAAAAATATTGGCTTTCACTTTATACATGGTTCTTTGCTTCCAATGGAAAGTATTGCGATTCATCGTAACAAAGAATATCCACAAAAATATTTGGCAGCTCATCGAATTGAATTTGAAATAAACGAAAATCTGATCATGTCTTTCAATGAAATGATTATTTATGGGAATCGTTCCTTTGAGATAGAATATTTGATACCGGTCAACTTTTTTTGGGCAGCAGAACATAATCAAGGTGACCGAGATAATGTACTAATGGCACTGGATTGTTCATGGCGTATCAAACCCGGGCTACGCTGGTACAACACTTTATTTTGGGATGAATTAGCTTGGGAAAGAATATTAACAAAATGGTGGGCTAATAAATTTATATTTCAAACAGGATTTCATTGGGTATCTGAAACAAATCCGTATTTAGCAGATTTACGTATAGAAGCAACGATCAGTCGACCATGGATATATACCCATAATGATATGGTTAATTCATACACTTCAGCAGGAATTGGACTTGGATTGCCTCAAGGACCTAATTCACAGTCATTATTGGTTAAGGCAGGGTTTTGGCCTTCCTACCGTTGGTATTTTAACATTTCGTCAATGTTAATCAGACAAGGTTCAGGACTTGGGAGTTCTCCACTGGATAATTATGATTTGCGTGATCCTGAATTAGATGATGATACACCGTATTTACTTGGGGAAATTCATAATTCATCGGAATTCCGATTTGAAACTAATTATTCAATAAATAGAATTATCGACGTATTCGGACTAATTAGTTATAAAAATCCGAATTCTGAATATAGTGGATATCTTGGGATAACGATTGATTGGTAGTTTATAGTGGTATATAGAAATATTTTAATGAAGATGCGATTAGCATTATTATTATTGATTATAAGTTTTTTATCCGCACAATTATATATTCCTGCGGACCCGTTTGATTTGCTGTTTACTGAACAAAAGATAATGATGGGTGGTGTTGATCCGGGTTCATTAATGATTCGACCGATTATGCCACAAGTTAAACAATCAAAAGGTGTCTGGTCGTTAAAAGTAAGAAATGACTTTTTTTATAATAGTAATGCCCCAAATCTTGAGAATACATCTAACCGTTGGATTGGAAAGGGTGTTAGCTTCTTTACGTCGGTAAATATCGCTTATAATAGCGATTTCATTTTTGCAAGTATTGAGCCATACTATTTCATATCTCAAAATGATGATTATATTGAACCGCAGCGCTTACCAAAATTCAGTCACTTGAATGATAATAGAGCACATACTGAGACTCCTTATACATCTGTTGGAATTAGAGAGACTCAGTTATATTTAAATTTTAATGGATTTGGTGGTGGTTTTTCCAACGCAAATATGTGGTGGGGACCGGGATTTCATAGTTCCTTGATGATGACTAATAACACCACGGGGTTTGGACATCTGATGTTGGGCACAATAAATGAAAAACGCATTAAGAATTGGGGATTTAACGGCAGATATATTTTATCACAGTTTGGTAAGAAAAGTGATTCAAAACCGTATTACAGTGGATTTATTATAAATGCAACTTTTTATTCAATACCAACCGTTACGGTGGGGTTTGCGCGTGCATTCTTATCCGGTGGTAAAAACACCAATACGGATATTAGTTTATTGGAAGCGGCCTTACTTCCTTTTGAAATTGTTAAAATAGAAAAGCCAAACAATCAAGAGGATATACTTAATCCGGTAGATCAAACTTTTACCGGATATGTTAATCTTCGGTTTCCGAAATCGGGAACAGTATTATTTTTAGAATGGGGAAGAAATGAAGGATATAAAAGTTTTGAGGACTTTATTCTAACACCGGATCATTCAGATGCGTTCACAATTGGAGTGCGAAAATACGGGTTATTTAATAATATTAATTTGTTCGCCGCCGTTGAATATACTAATATAGCCCATAGCTCGTTTTGGCGAACGAAAGATACCAATGATTGGTACAGTAACTATCAATTTGATTATTACACTTACGATGGAAGACTTTGGGCAGCGCATAGCGGCCCCGATTCAGATGACTTTACAATTCTAATTGGTTATTCCAACAAAGGATTATCAATAATCCCGTCATTTAACTATGAGCGACATAGTTTAACGCATACGTATGTATTACTTGATCAAAAGGCCAATACAATGGTATACGATAAATTTTTTGGTAATATTTTCATATCGGAAGAAAGAAAAATATATGGAGGCGTAAGTGTTTATGCTGAAACCAAGTTAGAATTCAGAATAGATATTAGATATTATTACAACAATTTTTGTTTTGCATTGATATATGAATATGAAAATATTTTTAATCCCGAATTTCTTGGGTATCGAATGCAAAAGAGAAGTAATGTTATTGGGTTCAGTGTTGAAAAGAAATTTTAGAATTATACCATGAATCGAGTTTAAATTGAAAAAAAATATTATTATTCAGTATTTGATTGTTTTAATAATTATATATTGTATACAAGGATACTTAGAAGCACAGGTTTATATTTCTGCTGATCCATTTAATTTATTATACACTGAAAAAAAAATATTATTGGATAATAATAGCCATAGAACGCTTATAATCAGACCATTATTCAAGCGTGTCGAGTCAAATTATATTTGGTCATTGAAAGTAAGGAGCGAATTTTTTTACAATAGTGATGCACCCAATTTGGAAAATATGTCAGATCGTTGGATTGGAAAAGGTATTGGTCATTTTACATCTTTTAATATTTCGTATATTAATAAGTATTTTGCTTTTAGTGCTGAACCATATTACTTCATTGATAAAAACGACGATTACAATGAACCGGATAGATTGCCAAAGTTTTCGAGACTCAATGATAACCGTCCCCATACAGAATCTCCATACGTTACATATGGTATTCGTGAATTACAAATCTATGCAAAGTATAAAGGGATTGGAGCCGGATTTTCAAATGCTAATATGTGGTGGGGTTCAGGAATACATAGTTCGATAATGATGACTAATAACACTTCTGGATTTAGACACGTATTTTTGGGCACAATTGGTGAGAATATGTACAAAAATATTGGAATTAATGCTAGATATGTTTTTTCAAAACTTGACAAAAAAAGTTTGTATCGACCGTATTTTAGTGCTTTTGCAATAAGTGTGTCGTATTATTCAAATAATATATATACAATCGGCGTAACGAAAACAGCACTTATTGGCGGATTACATCCAAGTGCTAATAAAATAAAATGGCAAGATGCCGCATTAGCAGTGTTTGGGTCTGGTATAATACCGAAATCATGGGATTTGGAAGATTATCGTACAAACTGGAGTACTGATGACCATGCAGCTGCTGGATATTTTTCTGTTGATATTAAAAAATCAATGCTGAAAATATTTTTTGGAATAGGAAGAAATGATATAATATGGGACTCGCTTCAATTCTTAGTTTACCCCGATCATGCTATTGCACTAAATGTTGGTATGAGAAAATACAAAATTTTTAAATTGGAACAATTATTTTTCGGAATTGAATATACAAATTTAATGTTACCAAGATTATCGCATATCTTGTCACCCGGTGATTGGTATGCAAGGGAAGGTTATGATTATAATAGTTATGATGGACGAAGATGGGTAGCACATAGTGGTTCTGATTCCGATGATTTGTTAATAATTTTTGGTTGGTTAGACGACCCAATTACGATTTTACCATCTTTTAATTATGAAAGACACGGACTTCGCCAACCTACTTCTGACTTAAAATTTAATCAGATAAACAATATTTGGCATGAAACGAAGTTAGAATTCAGGATAGATATAAGATATAAATATAAAGCTTATAAACTAAATCTATATTATGAGAGGGAAATCATTTTGAACTTAGAATCAAAAAATAAATCAAGAAAAGGAAATGTGATATGGTTTGGTATAGAAAGAGAATTAGACAAGGATGTGTTTAAAGGATTGTACAATAAGTTAATAAATAACAAATAATGAATGTTATATTATTTTTTATATGCCTAAATCTCATATACTTAATTAAAATTTGATAAAAGATATGTATTTTTAAGAGTAAACTGATATTTGGTATAATTATATTCACATATCAAGGATTTAATAAAGTTAGCTACTATCAATACATCTTATAGTAATTTTTTATATATTTTGTAATTATGTTTTGTTAATAGATAATAATAATTATTATCTATGTGTTCTTGAATGTTGGACGGAATATTTGACCAACTAACAATTAATAATTCAGGTGTTTTTTCCTCTAGATCACTCAGAAATTCTGAAATATTATTCTCAGTTGTAAGATAAATTGAATTAAAGTATTTACTAGATGATATTCTATTTGAATAAGCTAATATTGGATTTCCTCCCCCTATTAGATTAATATAATCATCCGAATTAGTATTTTCTTTTACCCATAATCCTATTTCTTTTTGATGACTAATTCTATCATCATATGTCCACCATTGCAAATTGTTTATCAATTGAAGGTTAGGGAAGAAAATGATAATAAGGACAAAAATTATCCTTTTTAAATATTTATTTAGTATTTTCTCATCTGAGATATATTTGATTAACAAATTACTTATTAGTATTCCAATTACAATGGAAAGAGATGGAAGCATCTGTTTAAATTGATGTCCCCAATAAGTTCCCGATGAATTAACTCCAATAAAGTCAAAAAATAGCCAAATAAACAATCCCAAGAAATATCTGGTTTTAAAAATATCTAATTGAAATATCCATAAAAATAGAAACGGATAGAATATCACTACTCTTGATGTACACCAGACTGTGAGAAAATATGTAATTCGTGTTGTAAGCGTTGCATAAGAACCACTATTAAATAATATAAGCCATGCCCCATTAATATATTCACTTAATGACACGTTACTAATGAATAGAGGAATTAAACTAATCACTGTCCCAATTAGAATTCCTACTAATATTAATAGAACACCATAAATTTGAGACACAGTATTGAGTAACCTTTTATTGTAAATTAAAAAGAAGATCACAAGGGCTAACGTGTCAAAAATAGCTATTTGCTTAAATGCTATTGCAAAACCAAGTAAAGAACCAGCAAAAATCATCCAATGCTTCCATTTCTGTTTTTGCATTCCTATTAATAATATGTAAAAAGCACTTATTGCGAAAAATGCCATATAAGTCTCGGTCAGTGTAGTATATGCTCCGTCAAATCTTCTCCATGAAACAATTAACCCAAAAATTATCATTGCAAGAATTCCAGCGTTTTTACTGTGTAAAATCTTGGCAATAAAATATATTAAGATTGCTGTTAGACATATAAATATTATTCCAAATCCTCGAATAAATAGAATATTAGTATTAAACAATATATTTGAAATCGCATATACTAGAAAAATACCGGGAGTTTTATTCTCAGCGGTATTAATATATGGTGCCATACCTTCCTGATTCCAAACTCGTCCAACATAGCTATAAATTCCTTCATCTTCATGCATTCTACCGTTCATGGATGCAAGTATTGAGAGAATTAGTATTAGAAAAATTAAAATCTTAGGATTACGAAAATAAGAAGTAAAATCATTTTTAGTCATATAAAATTTTGATAAATGACGAATTTTAGTGCGATTTTGTAAGAAAGTATAAAGATTTATTCATTAACTAAAAATATTATATTTTACAATACAATATAAAGCCCTTATTCCATCACGCCAACCAATTTTTTTCCCATCCTCATAGGTCCTTCCATAATAAGATATCCCAACTTCCACTATTCTTGGTTTCATTTTTGCGATTTTAGCGGTTATTTCCGGTTCAATCCCAAACCGCGCCTCTTTGATTATAATATTTTTTATATACTCGGTTTTAAACATTTTGTAACAGGTTTCCATATCAGTTAAATTTAGATTTGTAAAAATATTTGAGAAATTGGTAAGAAATTTATTTCCAATTGAATGCCAATAAAAAAGAACGCGATGTGGTGCTCCACCCATAAATCTCGAACCATAAACAACATCCGCATATCCTTCTTCTATTGGTTTTATTAATTTGAAATAATCGCGAGGATCATATTCGAGATCAGCATCTTGAATGATGACTACATCACCGGTCACCTCATTTAATCCCCTTTTTATTGCCGCCCCCTTTCCCATATTTTTTGGTTGAAACAATATTTTTATACTACTATTAGCAGAAAACTGTTCTAGAATTTCTTTTGTCCCATCATTAGAATAATCATCGATAATAATTATTTCCTTAGATAACTCTATTTCTTGTACCTTTCTGATAATTTTTTCAACAGTAAGAACTTCATTGTATACCGGCATTATTACAGATAATTTCATTTACCAATTCCCATATTGTATTTTCTAATAATTTTATTGATAATTTAAGGCATGATTAAATTATTTTCTGAAAATATTTAATTGAATATTTTAAACCTGTGGTTAAATCTACTTTAGGATTCCATTTCAATAGTGATTGAGCTTTTGTAATATCAGGGCACCTGTTTTTGGGATCGTCACTTGGTAGTGGCTTGTAAATAATCTTAGATGTTGAATTAGTTAATTTTAGTATTTCTTTAGCAAGGCTACTAATAGTTATTTCTTGTGGATTTCCTAAGTTGATAGGTCCAATTAATTCATCATTAGAATCCATCATTTTGATTAAACCGTCGATTAAGTCATCAATATAACAGAAACTTCTTGTTTGGTTCCCGTTGCCATATATTGTTATATCTTCTCCATTAAGAGCTTGTACAATAAAATTACTTATTACTCGTCCATCGTCTTTTTGCATATTGGAACCATAAGTATTAAAAATTCTTACGATTTTAATATTTAGATCATGTTGTCGATGATAATCGAAAAATAAGGTTTCGGCACATCTTTTACCCTCATCATAACAAGATCGTATTCCAATAGGATTTACTTTTCCAACATACTCTTCTTTCTGTGGATGCACTTCAGGATCACCATAAATTTCACTAGTAGATGCTTGAAGAATTTTAATCTTTAATCTTTTTGCCAAACCCAATATATTAATTGCACCATGGACTGATGTTTTAATTGTTTGAACTGGATCGAATTGATAATATTTGGGAGAAGCCGGGCATGCAAGATTAAAAATTTCATCAACTTCTAGATATAATGGAAATGTTATATCATGTCTAATTGCCTCAAAGTAGGGATTCTTTAATAAGTGGACAATGTTGTTTTTATCTCCCGTATAGTAGTTATCAACACAAATTACTTGATGGCCATTTTTTAATAGTTTCTCACATAGATGCGAACCAATAAAGCCCGCTCCTCCTGTTATTAGTATTCTTTTTTGCATTTTTCATTACCTATCATTCTTTAATTTACTATATACATCGGTCATGGTTCAATTTGTCTTTTAATTATTCATTAATCAATTCTGCTTGTTATAAAATCCCTGATCATTCGTTCTACTATTAGTTATTTTGCTAAGCTATTACGGATAATGATAGAATAACTTGCCATACCTTCATTAAATATAAATAATAATAACATAATTATTTATATCAATATATTAATAACAAGTGTCTAAATTAAACGCATTAAAATCAGACTTTTACATCATTTATTATTTTATTTATGGAATTAAATTTTCGACCGTACTTTTTTGTAATTCACATATCTTTTACACAACGAAATCCGATTTCATTACTGCTATTATTAGGAGAATATCCATTAGTAGGTTCAAACCAAGTATAAAATTCATAATACTTAACAAATCCATCAGAGGTTGTATTTGGCTTTGATTGCCATGATCCACCCTTTATTACTTTACCAGGCGATTGATTTTTCCAACTACTAGTCCACTCCCATACATTACCACACATATCATAGATTCCATAAGGACTATGGCTATTAGAAGTATTATGTTCTCCATTGTAAAAACCAACTGGAGTTGTACCATTATCGTAAATATCTCCACTATTGATGAAATTAACTTTTGTTGAATCGAAATTATTTCCCCATGGAAATTGATATCCTTTGTTAGCACGAGCCGCCTTTTCCCATTCCTCTCTAGTAGGCAATCTCATTCCATAATATTCTGCAAAAGCATTCGCTCCGAACCAAGTGACTTCAATTAAAGGGTGATGGTCATAGCCTTCCTTTTGTCCGCCGAACCAATTCCATTTTATCACAAATTCGTAGGGCGGATTGAACCCGATACGCGAATCAGCATCATTGAAGTCAACGAATTCATAAATTCCAGAAGGCCAATTTTTATCACCTTTGTAATATCCGGTTACACTTTGACTTGTAATGGTAATATCGCCATTTTCAGAGGCTTCTTTTAGATATTCAATATATTGTGTGTTGGTAACAGGATATTTCATCATCATATAGTCATATTCGATATATTTTTCTAATTCGGGTTCACCGGATGAGTACACTCCGGAAGGTATTTTTATTAATTTGATATTGTCAGGGATATCTGTAGTAACCTGTTTATCATCTAAAGTTATAGTTTTGCAGCTGAACAAAGAGACACTGATAACTATCAATAACATTGCTGAACGCATATTATTTTTCCTCGAAATAATTTATCATATTGTCATAGATATTTTTAATTCCCCATAAATTATATTTCCTGAAAAGAGGGGGTAGGAAACGCGGCATGACAATGAAAATTATATTTATTAATACGAGTAGAAAAATAAACAAAATTAATCCAATATTTTGTACAAAAAATGCCAGTATTGAATGCAAAATGGCACCGGATATAATTATTAGTACAATATATCTATTTCTAAAATTTAGATTTAAGAATTGATGATGTACATGAGATTTGTCAGGTTTAAATGGACTATTACCCTTAATAATACGATTGAAAATTACGAATATAGCATCAGAGATAAGTATAAATGATACTATCATCGGAAAAGCAAAATCAAATGAAACAGATGCATCAGAATTAAAAAAAATAGGAAAGGTTGCTATAGCAAAACCAAGAAACATAGATCCCGCATCACCAAGAAACATTTTTGCTGGAGCTCGGTTATACACTAAAAATCCCATAATTGAAAATATTAATACAATAGTAAGAACCAATGGCAAGTTTTCTCCTAATCTATGGTAATACATTGCATAACTTGAGAAAAATACAATCGCAAGGCTGCCGGCGAGAAAATTTACACCGTCAAAAAAATTAAAAGCATTTATGATTAACAAAATCCATAGCGCAATAATGATATAGTTTAGAATTCTATAATCAGAATAGATAGAAATAAAAGTTAATTGTGATATAGTTGAAGAAATAGAACTGATAAATATTATGACCCCAAAAACTTGCAAGATAAATTTTTTTTTATAATTCCATCTAAAAAGATCATCAAATAGCCCAACAAAGAAAAAATATATAGAAAAGATAATAAATTGTTCAATTCTAAATTTAGTATATAGCTGGAATAAAATTATTACTATAAGCATTGAAAAAAGAATTGTTATTCCACCAACTAATGGAGTAGGGTCTTTGTGTATTTTTCTTTTATCGGGCAAATCTATAAGAGAAGGTGGTATATCTGATTTATGCAGAACTCGCCCAATCATTATACTGGATAGTAAAGATAACAAAGCGACAAGATAAATATTAATATTGAGATTATCTAATTGCATTATTGTTATTAACTGTAAATTTACATATAATTATAAAATATTGTCATATTTATTAATAATTCTTTCCCCGTTATATCTTTCTAATGAAATTTTCTTCACATATTGGGCAATTATTTTACACAAGGTTTCATCATTCAATAATTGAAATTATATGTTGCCTGCAAAGTGCTAGATTAATTAGCTCAATGGTATTTGGCACAAGGGTTTTTTTAAAAATAATCCCGACAATATAAACGGGCGGGAATCACGATACTCGAAATGAACTTGAAGACTCTTTAGAAAGTTATAAACTTAAATATTTTACATTTAAAACAATTATCTTCTACTTTTTCTTATCCGTACCATAGTAGTGATAATATTCGTTATAGTAGTAGTAAGACTCGTAGCTTGTTTTAGGAGATACAGAATTCATAATCACTCCGGCGACAGGTGCATTTACACTATTAAGCATTTGTAATGTTCTATCGAAAGCGAATTTGTCAGTCTGTCCTGATTTTACGACTATTATAAATTGATTAATTTCCTTGGCTAATAAAGAAGTATCGGTAACGGCAATTGCCGGCGGTGCATCAAAAAGAATAACATCCCAGCCAATCTCCAGACTTTTTATAAACTCATGCATTCTTTTTGTACTCAGTAATACTGAAGGGTCTGGGGGTGTTGCTCCGGCAGTTATGACTTGTAAATTTTTAATTTCGGTCTGCTTGATAAGCGGGTGAATATCCCGTGGAAATCCCGTGAGATAATGTGTAACTCCCGGCTCGATATTCAGATTAAAAATACGATGTATTACGGGTCGCCTTAAGTCTGCATCAACTAACAGAGTCCTTTTTCCGATATTTGCAAATGTTATGGCAAGATTTGTTACGGTTGTTGTTTTGCCTTCACCTGGTCCGGGACTGGTAATGATAATTGTTTTTGTGGGGTTATCTACTGAGGCGTAAGAAATACTAGTGCGTAAACTTCTATACGCTTCGGATATTGGTGACCGTGGATCTTCTTTAGTAATTATTCGGCGTTTAATATCTCTTGTTATGCTTATGGTACCTTTCTGTCCTTTAGACGTTTTTTTGGATTTACTCTTTTTGTTTCTTTTTTTGGCACCATATGAAGACTTACTGATGTCGGGTATTATACCCAATACATTTATCCCTTTTCGTTCAACATCACTCACATTTTTAATAGAATTATCCGTTTGTTCAATTAAAAAGGCAGCGAGTGACCCAAATCCTAAACCAAAAAGTAGCCCGACGGCTAAATTAACTTTTGTATTGGGACTTGTTCTGTTAAGCGGCGGGATGGCAGGATCAATAATTCTGATTTTTCCTAATTTAGACGCCTCTGCAATACGCGCTTCTTCGAACTTTTGACGCATTAAAGAATATGTTTCCGCAAGAACTGAGCGGTCTCGCTCCAATTGAGCGAACTGTACGGATTTAGCTGGTAAAGTATTAAGCTGACGATTATACTGATTTACTATTTTTTTGTATTCTGCGGCAATTGATTGAAAATTTGCTAATCGTGATTCTAAATATAAAGAAGTATCAATTAGCGCCTGTCTATACTTTAATGGATCTGCAACTGAGGTGCCACCAGCAATTAATTGATTAGTTTGATCTTCTAAATCAGATTTAAGCCTGGTTAGCTTCCTGCGAAGCGACAGTACCGCCTCATGATCTTCACCATAAGTACTGGCATTTCGCACTAAATTTGCTTCTGTTTGGGCTATTTCAGTACGTAAAGCCAATAAACGAGTGTCAATAGAGTTTAATAATTGAACTTTAAGTGTTTTTTCCTCTTGAGATAACTTGCTATCAACATATCGTCTTCGTTCTCGGATAATATTTATTTCAGCGAGCGCAGATCTGTATTTCGTATCAATTTGACCTAATTGATCAAGTAATTGTTTGGCATTACCTTCTAACTCAAAAATTTGCTCGCGCTCTTGGAATTGACGTAGAGAATCTTCTACTATATGCAATTCAGCTTCAACTTGATTAGCTTGATCTTGTAAAAACCTGCGTAAATTAATAATTTCACCGGCACTCCATTCCATGTCACGTTGTTGATATAATCGTGCAACAGTATTCGCTAAAAGCGATGATTCATTCGGATCGTTACTAGTCATTGATATTTTCAATACATTTGAATTTCTCTCATTTGTAACTGACATATTTGTTCGAATTGTTGTTGCAGCTTTTAATAAAAGTGAATCAGAAATTTCCATGTTTTGCGCATATGATTGCGGGATATTTTTTTTATTGTTAATTGAGTTCAACAACCCTCTCAAGGTTTTTTTGATTCCATCAGGTTTATAAATTTTGGATCCATAAAGAAATAAATTATTTCTATTAGGAGAATACCATAGAGCATTAACAACTTCTTCAGATAGAGTGCGCGATTTTAAAAGTTCAATCTCATTATTCATTGTGTTAATAAGCGAAAGGTTGGTTTCAAATCCAAGATCAAACATTGATCCTGTTTGACTTTTATCTTCAATAACCACCATTGTTGTAGAAGTATAGGTAGGTATTTGTATTAAGGTATATAAAATCGTAAGTGTGAAAATAGTAGAAGTAATAATTGTTATGAGAGGTAAATGTCTCCTCAATAAATAAATAATTTCTTTTATGCTTAAATCAGAATTGTCAGATTGTGTACTATGTGATTGAGAAATACTAAAATGAGTCATAATTGATTATTAGTTGTTTTTGTAATAGTCAGCCTGATCTTGTCGCATTCTTGCGAGAGTCCATAAATTATAAAAATTTAATAAAGTATTTACAATATTAAGATTTGATATTATATATGATATTGAAGCTTGTGGAATTACATAGGTATCATTAGGCAGAACACGTGTAAAATCACCTCTATCCCCCGACTTTAAAAACTTGTCAAGATCTATTGATAGCGATAGATTTCCGGAAGCGTCAGGCAATTCTCGAAATAAACGGACTTTTTTTAAATTTGCACCTGATTTAGGACCACCGGTTATTGACAATAATGTAGCAAGGTCAATCCCGTCATATACTAAATAACTACCAGGACTATTGACCTGTCCCCATACATTAACCCACATTTTAATGACACCATCATCATCTGTTATATATCTTTCTCCGCTGCGCGGATATCTTGATGTACTCCCAATTTTAATTTGACCGGAAGCTGTTCCAGCAATAGAAAAAATAATTACAAGTGTAATCATATGTCGGTAAAAAATCATATTATCTTGATCCTTTTGTAGTTATGTAAACTTAAATATTATTTTATCAATTAAAAATAATGAAGTTTCTTTTGTATTATATTCAACTCACTTTACTAAATTACTTTAAACAAAAATATTTACTTTCCAATTATTCTTTAATTGATAATATTTTACATATTAATACAAACACTTAATTTAACAATAGAAAAACTATTAAATAAGTTTTTCGTACATTCTTTATTGTCGCTTTAGAGTTTTACTAAATATAACTAAATTCCAATGTTTAATTTTAATATAAAATAAGAACAATAAAATAATTTAGAATGAGGTGTAACTAAATTGAGATTTTTTAGCAGAAATTTGCAATGCCGGAGAGCAATGTAAAAAATTATATTAAAGTGCACCTGTTTATGGTGCATTTTTAGAATTAAAAAGGAATAGGAATGGGTTCTATTAACAATTTAATCGAGTTACAAAAGACAGATACGAAATTAATGGAATTAGAAGATATTTTAGGTGATCTTCCTAAAAAAGTCGATGAATTAATTTTAGAAGAAAAACGGATTATTAAAAGTATCAAAGATGGTAAACAAAGAATAAAGGAGATACAATTAGATTTAAACAAAATAGAGTTACGTGTTAAAGAAGATAATCAAAAAATTGACCATCTAAAAGATCAACTATTCAAAGTTACGACAAATAAACAATATGATGCCATCATGCAGGAAATTGATCATTTAAAAGAACAATTGGATAAAGATGAGACAGTCGATATTGAATTGATGGAAGAAAAAGATGTATTGGGAGAAAAAATAGAGAACCAAGAAAAGAATGTTAAATCGGTTAGTAAAGATTTATCTGACCGACGTGAAAGTTTGAAAAAAATGCTACGAGAATCTGCTGAACAAAAAGAGCAGCTTGAAAACGCTAGAGATGAGTTAGTGCAATCAATTGATCTACAAGTTTTGAATAGGTATGATGTAGTTCGAAAAGCGCGTCGTGGAACAGCCGTCGTACCTGTTTTAGGTGCCTCGTGCGGTGGTTGCGGAGCAGTAGTACCGCCACAGAAAATAGCTGAAATTCGGTTGGACAAAGTATCGTATACGTGTGACGAGTGCAGCAGATTTATATTTATTGAAAATTAATTTTATTTGGACTAAATCATAATTTTTTTTTAAAATAAATTGGTTTTTGAAAATTGAGCTGGTTGGATGACTACTCCTCGATAATATCGAGGGGAGGAAAGTCCGGGCACCGCAGAACAGAGTGCCTCCTAACAGGAGGAATCGCTTTTTAGCGATATGGAAAGTGCAACAGAAAATATACCGTCCGGCATTTTGCGGGATAAGGGTGAAAAGGTGGTGTAAGAGACCACCAGTTCCTAATGCAAATTAGGATGCTTGTAAACCTCACTTGGTGTAAGATTAAATAGTTCTCAAGATGTTGTTCGCATCGCTGCTTTCATTTTTAAATGAAACTGTAGAGACGGGTAAATTGCTTGAACTCAATTGTGAAATTGAGTCTAGATGAATGGTCATCATCCCAACATTAGTGTTGCGATACAGAACTCGGCTTATAGACCAGCTCAATATATAAAAGCTTACATATTGATCAGATTAGAATTCTTTATCATTAAATATTAATTATTCCGTAA
>SDBT01007132.1_pt1 | contig 18444 bp, 16 predicted proteins | sample 2277101 | NCBI WGS metagenome assembly SDBT01 (sample SAMN10404973, study PRJNA504765) | marine sediment metagenome | isolation source: marine sediment core GS10_PC15, 103 cmbsf | place: Arctic Ocean: Southern Knipovich Ridge | collected 2010
CCGATACCGGGCGATTGGGACTATGAGCCGGAAGGTCCTTGTGAGATTCAGAAAGAAGAAGTGAAAGTGACATCACCAGATACCCAGAAGCCTCCGAGCGAATGGGAGCAAATGAAGGCCAAGGCCAAAAGCCTGAATATAAAGATTTTCGGCAAGAACAAAGAGCAGCTTGCTGCAGATATACTTGCAAAAGATATAGAGGAGGCCGAAAATGTTTAATCTATTTGGCTTATTGCCGTTTTTAATGGCAGATGGCGATGGTGGGGGTGAATCAGGCGGCTCAGAGGGCGGCGATACCGGTTTTGTCGGTTCTGACGGTACGTTCAAAGAAGGCTGGGCAAACCGTGACGAGTTCAAGGACAATGCTGAGTATCTTGGCAGATACAAAACCGTCATCGACCTTGCTAACGGCCTTGTTGCCACTAAGAAGAAGTATAACAAGAATCCCGACGTAATGGTCGAGATACCGTCCGAGACCTCTGGTGACGACGTGAGGGCCGCGTGGGGCAAGGCTCATGGTGCGCCTGAGAATGTCGATGGGTACGAATATAGCTATTCTGATGAATTCGCTACTAAACTCGGTCCTCTCAATGACGAGAGACTGGCAGGGATTAAAGAATTAGCCAAGAGTAAGCATTGGTCGTCAAAAGACCTACAGGATGTGGTTGATTTTTACAATACCGCCATGTTGGCCGACCTTGACAGCGGTAATGCCCAGATGGACGAGATGAACAACCAGAGCCACGACGAGGGTATGGCCATACTCAAGAACCTATGGCTTGACGGAACTGATGTCCGAACTAAAGACGCTCTTGAACATCTCCAGAAGTATGGAGAGATCGAGGTAAAAGGCAAAGACGGCAATATGATAAATCCGCTGGAAAAGCTGCTTGAGGAAGCTCCTCAGTTGAAGCAATCTCCATGGCTGACTTTGATAATGGACAACATGGCCGCAAAGATGGGCGAAGCCAACCGTCACGGTGGTGGTGATACTGGAGCGTTGTCGTTGGATGGGGTAAACTCTCAAATAGATGCGATAAATGACCGTCAGACTGCTATAAGAGACGAAAGTCCTGTTAATTTCAAGAATAATGCGGAGTTCAAAAGAAATGACGAAAAGCTAAACCAGTTGTACCAAAAGAAATTTCCACCAAAATAAGCCTGCGTAGGCTTTATATATTCAGATTCCCGTTCGTGAGAACGCCCTGATGCTTGCCCAAAGTGGGCTGTCCCAGTGGGACATAAAAAGCACAGGAAAGCCCCAATCTTTGGACTCCCTTTCCGAAAAAGCTAACTATTTTTTTGAAAGGAACATAATGAGTTCAAAGATGACACTACAAGAGTTTTGCGACCTTGGCCTCGTATTTAGCGGTGGCGACGGAAGCAAAATCAACATGACAGCGGGCGTTGACGAATGGTTTACGTCTAAATTCCATGACCAACTTTACCTCGAATGCCAGAAAGACGAATCTCGGTTCGGGCAAGCGGTCAGAATTGAGACTGACCTCTCGACGAACGAAGACAAAGCGTTTGATATGATGAGTTCGTTTGAATTACAGGAAAAGACCGGTCGAAGCCCCGCAACACCTGAGATGGACGCAAGCACACAGAGACGTTGGGTGGATACCACTCCGTACCACAACTCTATACTGTTCGACAAAGACGACGACCTTAGAATTAAGTTGTCGCCAACAGGTGATTTCGTCACATCGTTCAAAAATGCAGTCCAGCGCAAGAAGGATGTTATTATCTTCAATGCGTTCGAGGCTGCAACTACATCCGGTCGCCGTGGCGGTGGAAGTTCTACTATCACATGGGCGAACCAGGATGGTAACGTAAAGTACACTGGCCTTAATACCGGTCGTACAATCGCTCACGATACCGCAGTCGGTAATGCTTCGGCTTCCGATACCGGTATGACAACCGAAAAGATAGAGCTTATTCTGGAATACTTCGCCAACAACGAAGTAAACCCGAATATACCTATCTGGTGTGCAATTTCACCACGTCAGGGCACAAACCTCTTTGGTCAGGAAGAGTATGTCAACATCGACTACAACAACGTGAAACCACTTCCAGCAGGCAGAGTCCTGAAAAACTGGATGGGCATTAATTGGATCGTTGACCCGCTGGTTGTCGCTGGGACGAACAACGATGTCGATGGCGACACAAATGTAGTTGAATGCTGGGCATGGGCACAGGACGCGATGATTCTTGGTATAGCTGACGCTTTGACTATCAAGATTACCGAAGAGTCCACACGGTCCTATTCTCAGCGTGTATACGTTCACATGAACATGGGTGCCATGAGATTCGACGAATGCAAAGTCATTAAAATCGAATGTCAGGTTTAAATTTTATTCTCGCGGGTGCTTCCCGCATATTTGAAAGGAATATAACATGAGTTACGATAATTTAGATAATTCAGAAGATCAAGCACAATGGCGCATTAAGGCCGAAAGCTTGTACGCTGACAATAACATCTTTACCCCACATACGGCCAGAAAGTTCCCCCTCGGTGCAATAGCCGAATCAAGGGACGGACGGCTGTGGCGGTACTGTAAAGCAGGTGCGGCAATAACGAAGGCTAAAGTGATTCAGGGCGTAGCAGGTACAGGCAACTGGCAGGATGAGGTTCAGACTAACAATCCGTCTTTTCCTATCGTTACCGATAAACTGCTCACAGTCACGTTGACATCAACAGCAACCAAAGACCAGTTTGCTAACGCATGGCTGTCGGTAGAAGAGGGCACCGGCGAAGATGAACTGTACCTCATTAAAGGCAACAAGGCTGGCGTAGCTAACGATACTACTGGATTCGATGTTGTAATCGAGATTGCCGACCAAGGCGGTCTTCGTGTTGCGTATGTAGCGGCATCCACCCTCACAGTAACACTGAACAAGTACGAGGATGTCATTACTGCTCCCGCTAATCCAACAGGCGTTCTTATAGGTGTATCACTCGCTACGGTCGCAGACAATGAATACTTCTGGGCACAGTCGAAAGGGCCTGCCCCTGTGACCGCCGACGACACGGACACTATTGTTGTTGGTGACATGGTGGATGTATCAGCCGATGCCTCAATACCGGGTGCCGTGGGGATTGCGGATGCTGCTACCGATGACCACGTTGTTGGTCTATGTATGCGGGCGGCAGCAACAAGTGAAACCTGTGTAATCGACTTAACCATAGAATAGAAAGGAGTACGAACATGAAAAAGCTAATTATAATTTGTGTTTTACTGCTTTGTGCTTCTGTCTATGCAACTCCTGTCGGTCAACAGAATATTGCCACTGCGGTAGCCAATGTCCAGACGGACACTACTGCACTCATCCAGCTTGCTGCCGACCAACTGGGACAGATAAACAATGCTGGCAATGTGTTTTATGCTGACAGTAACGCAAGCGGTTCTGGAACTGGTACGAGTTGGACTAACGCAGTAACGACTATTAAGGCCGCCGCACTTAAATGTGCATCAGACAATGGCGACGTTCTACTTGTTGCTCCGGGTCATGCCGAGACGCTCACTGCCTCCGATGCTGTAGACATTACCAGAACTGGTCTTAGGATTTACGGCCTCGGCGTTGGTGAAAATCGCCCTACTCTGACTTACACTACGAATGGCGAGTTTGTACTCGGTGCTGATGACGTAGAGATTCACGGTTTCAACTTCATAGCTGGTAACGCTGTTACTCATGCTATTGACGTTGAGGCTGGTGTCGAGAACTATGTCATTAACAACTGTAGATTCTGGACTACCAGTGTCGGTACAGATGAGTTTATTGACTGTATCGACATAGCGACTGGTGCCGATAACGGACGTATTACCAACAACAGAGTTGAGATGGGTGCTGCGTCTGCGGTGTCTTTCGTTACTAATGTTGGTGCTGACTACACTGAAATTGCCGACAATACTGTTGATGGTGATTTTTCAACAGCTTGTATTGTCGATGTTACAACTGCTTCCATCTGGTTAAACATCCATGATAACAGTTTAATTAACGGTACTGTTGGCGGAACCGCTGGTTTGAACGCTGTCGCTTGTATTAGTTTAAAGGCGGACACATCCGCTCGTATCACTAATAACTGCCTCTTTAGCGCTGTTACAACGAAGACTTTGGCGATTGTGGCTGCTGACGGTTTCTTGTCAGGGAATACTCTTTCTCAAACCGAAGGTAGCTTCTTAGAAGTAGGTAAATTTTATACTCTAAAGAAGGATGCTGCAACTACTGGCAATACCGATGCTTTGTTTCTTGTTGCGGGTGGGCCTATCGAAGTTGTTTCTATGTTCGGTTGGGTTACAACAATTATAGCAAGTACACCTGGTAATGTGAGTATAAATCTAAACTCTGCTGACGACAATTCTGATTCTGATTTAAGCATAGTTGTAGCCCTTGCTGACGGTTCATTAGGCGACACTATTGTTTTTGGGGCTTTAACTAACTCCGAAAATGCTGGTGTTCTCACAGCTAACGAATCCGCAAGTATTCCTTTAAGCTGGTTTATTTCTGTTGGAAGTATCGAACAGACACTTTCGGGCGTAGGTACTGGTGTCGTATCTTGGTACATGACTTTCAGACCTCTTGCAGAAGGTGTTACAGTAACAGTACAGTAAGTTTAACGGGGGCGGCTTTCGGGTCGTCCCCATATCTGGAGATAGTTAAATGAGTATGACCTCGAATAGTGCTAACGTGGCCGTTTGTAATCAGTCGTTAGGCATGTTAGGCGCGTCTGAAATTACCGTAGGCGGTACAACAGACCAGAACCATATATACTGCACGACATTCTTCGACGATGCGCGTGACGAGATATTGGCTGCGGCAAAATGGAGCTTCGCCTCCAAACGCGGTTATGCGTTGGAAGCAACCAAGCCTATCTTTGGGCCGGACAATGCCTTCACCTATCCTACTGACTCTATAAAGGTATGGGTAATAGACGAAGCACCTGACGCTACATGGGACCCGGAAGGGACTCTGATTATAACAGACCATGGCGACAGGCCGAAGGCGTGGGTAACTGCTACTATCTACATTGTTAATGAGTATGTAAAAGTTACTCCTGACACATGGGCGACTGGCGTGGCAGTGATCGACGGACAATATTTGTTAAGCGGTGACTTGATATACGAAGTATTGATAAGCCATACTACCAACACCATATCAAGTGACGTTACTGCCGGAAACTTAATATCAAGAGGCAATGGTTCAGAAGGTACTTATCTGATTGCAGTAGCACATACATCTGATACGGTAGCTATTGATATTGCGGCGGGCAACCTTACCCCTGCCGGTGGAGATAGCGAAGTACTCGCAGTTGAATACGTCTACCAAAGAACGGATGTTGACGCATGGCCGATCTCGCCAAGGCAAGCTCTTATTATAAATCTTGCCCGCATGTTGGCTCCGGCGGTGAAACAGAACGAAGAAGCCAGCCTGAACCTTCAAGCTATGTTGTATGGCTCGCCAAAAGTTATCGGCTATCTTCAAATAGCCAGAACAACAGATGCACAGGAAGGTGGCATAAAGCAAGTGACGACAAGAACGCTCACGAACTCAAGGCGGTCAAGGAGAAGATAATATGCGTAAAGTAATCATATTCTTAATATTATTATTGCTGGTAGGTTGCCATGGACCTCAAAGGAAGACCCCGACAAGGTTTTTCTTTGTACCACCGGACACTAAATACGAGAACCCCAATATCATTGCATATCTTCATTGGGCCGTTGAACAGGATAGGATTAAGCGAGGCGTAAAATGAAAAGGATTATATTTTTAGTTCTATTCCTATGCTCGGTAGCACTTGCTGACAATCCATACCGTTCATTCGTTAATTTCAATGCAGGTGAGTTGTATCTATTGGATGGTCGTGAAGACTTAGCAAAGTATCAATCCGGTTTGTCGATAATGGAAAACGCTATCCCTATCCCGCAGGGCGGGGCAGAGAAGCGTCCGGGGACCAAGTATATTGCTACGGTTAAGACATCTTCATTAAAAACCCGACTGTTTCCGTTCGAGTTCTCGACAACCCAGTCGTATGCCATAGAAGTCGGTAATCAGTATAAGCGGTTCTTTACGAGTAGTGCAGTAGTGTTCGCGGCGTTCGGAACACAAGATTTAAGTGCTTACGGGCCAAGCGGAGACAATAGCCTAATAGCACAATGGAAGATGGATGATAATGCCGCCAACGATCAAGTTTCGCAGAACGGTAGGTTTTGGGATATAACAGCTATGAGTGTTGCCGGTGGTGCGGGTGCTGATACTATAACCGTTCAGCCCGGTTCTGACCTTTCGGGGATATTTTCTGCAAATTCTCTTATTTGGATTGACGGTCAAGGCGTACATGATGGCAGGCTCGGTGTGGCAAGCGCATCGTGGTCAAGCCCAAACCTTACTATCACCGTAGATGAGGATTTAACCGACGGTACGGTACAGGGAACTCTTGCTCCACATGCAGGTGATGTTTCGGCGGGTACAACGGCGGCTTTTTCGGTGGCAGACTTTGAGGGTACGGCGAACTCGGCATTCGATATGTCCGGTGTCTCCGACGAGTTCGAGGTCGAGGACAGTACTGATTTTACGTTCGGAGATGGTACAGACGATAACCCATTTACCGTAGCGGCATGGATAAAAACCGCCAGTGACCTTAGAGGTGGAATAGTAACCAAATGGGACAACGTTAATAACGAGGAATGGGCGTTTCAGTCTGCACGGGGTACTGATGGTACAAATGGATTTATAGAACTAAGCCTGTATGACGAAAGTGCATCGTCGGCACAAGTAAGAGAATCAACAATTAAAATAACTACAGGTCAATGGTATTTTGTAGTAGCAACTTATGACGGCAGAGGAGGGAATTTAGCCGCTGACGGTATTAAAATATACATAGATGGTGCAGATGTTTCGGGGCGAACTACTTATGGTGCAAGTTATGTGGCGATGGAAGACAAGGCTGCTGATGTATTTGTAAGCGACACCGATGCTGGCGGCGAAGCGGGTTTTCAGGCTACGATTGACAACGCCGCCATCTGGAACAAACAATTATCTGCTACTGAAATATCGACGCTGTTTGGTAGCGCCACCGCAACTCCATACGAAATCGCAACTCCATACCTTACCGCAGACCTGTTTAGCCTAAAGACTGAGCAGTCCGCAGACGTTCTCTATATAACCCATCCCGACTACGAGACACGCAAACTGTCACGGATCGCCAATAATGTATGGACATTGGGAGTTGCTGGGTATAACAACGGACCGTTCAGGGTCCAGAACCGAGACACTTTCTCGACGATCTCGGCGACAGAGATTTCAGGCGGAGGCATCCTGAAAGGCGCGAGCGTTACTTTGACCGCCGTTGGCGGGGTTCCGTTCATTGATGGTACAACTGCGGGGCATGAACCGAGCGGCAACACCGTGACCGATAAGTCCAACACAGGTGCGTTGTTCAGGTTGATTCATCCGATAGAGAACCTGTCCTTTTCGGACACGCTGGAAGACGATGTAGGAGCAAGTTCAGCCGAGGGCGTAAGCTGGATGGCGTGTGGGACTCTTTTTAAAGGCGCAACGTGGTCATGGGTGACGGGCGGGACGTGGCTTGGCGAAGTCGCTGTCCAGAGGAACTATACGATAGGTGCGGCCTTTGCCGACTCAGGATGGGAGACGGTCTTGCCGTTCGAGGGCGTAACGACAGCAAGGAACGTCAGTGAGACCGGAACCGAAAATGATGGTGATGCCGACTACAGGGTGGCATTCTTAGATGATACCAGCGGAACAGTTATATCATACTTCTCAACTGACCAGACCGAGGTTGTAGGTATAGTGCAGATAACCAGCGTGACCAGCACTTCGGTTGCCATTGGTACTGTCATTAAGTCTCTTGGCGGTGCGTCTGCCGATAAAACTTATAAATGGTCAGAGGGGTCATGGAGTAACTATCGCGGTTGGCCGGGCACAGTAGCATTCTTTGAAGACAGGCTTATGTTCGGTGGTAATACTTCTCAACCCGATACTATATGGGGTTCGGTGACAGGCTTATACGACGACATGACCGCAGGTGCAAACGATGCCGATGCTGTAATATTCACCCTATCATCAAGGCAGGTAAACGTAATTGAATGGATGGTAGGTAAGGACAAACTACTAATAGGAACTTCCGGTGCGGAATGGACAATAGCCGGTGGTACGGACGAACCATTATCCCCATCGAATGTAGTCGCCAAACAACACTCGACTTATGGCAGCGCAAATTTACAGGCTAACCTTGCCAATGAAAGTGTTTTGTTCTTCCAGCGTGGCGCCGAGAAGATGAGAGAACTTGCCTATAATTGGGAGCTTGATTCTTATGTTGCCCCTGACATGACGATACTGGCGAACCTTGTTACTAATACAGGAATAACAGACACCGCATTCCAGCGAACGCCTAATTCGATCCTGTGGACAACACGAACTGACGGTGAAATGCCTATCTTTTCCTACGAGAGAGCAGAGGGTATAACGGCATGGTCAAGGATGATAACCCATACCAACCTTGCGGGAACATTAACGGACTCTGACATTGAGTCTGTGGCTGTGATAAACGGTAGCCCCGAAGACGAGGTGTGGGTGATAGTAGAACGAACGATCGGTGGCTCCACTGTAAGGTATATCGAGCAGTTCCAGCCGAGGGATTTCGGTGATTCCACGGACGCTATCTTTGTGGATGCGTGTGTAACCTACGACTCCACCGCTTCGTCTGCGATGACCGGATTAACTCATTTAATTGGACAAACAGTATATGTACTGGCCGATGGAGTAGAATTTGATACAGAGATAGTTGATGGCTCAGGAAATATAACTCTTAGTCTTGGCGGAGTTACCACAACGGCCTCTACAGTTCAGATGGGGTTAGGGTACGAAGTCCAGTTAAGGACAATGCCTCTGAGTTGGCTTGGAGGCCAGACCATCCAGGGCAAGCAAAAGAAGATAAGCGAAGTTATCTCACGATGGTATAAGAGCGGAGATTTTAGTATTGGCAAAGATGCTGACAACTTACAGACTTACAGCATTACCAACCAGACCACAGACATAGACAGGAAGACGTTTCCGGCAGGTTGGGATCGGAATGCTTACATTTTTGTGTATCAGTTGTCACCTGAACCATTAACGTTACTTTCAATTATGACGGAATTCAATCTAAAATGAGCATTTTTAATTACTTTTTAGCTAATATTTTTTTCAATCGAGCAATTAAGGGCAAAAGCATTTCTTCCTGTTTCGCCTTAATGCTATTGAAAATATACGCATATTCTTTTGAAAGTGAAGGATTTTTAGCAAGTTCTTTCCAGCGATTCTTGATTTCCGTAGCCGTCAATGGTTTATCTGACATTATAGTTTCTCCTTTACTTATTAGAAATTATACATTATTAAACAGGAAAGTCAAATAAAAAATGTCAATTTTTATCCGACCATTCAAAGCGTCTGACCTTGCGGCATTCGTTCCAGTCGAGCCGTTAGGTTCTGCCGAGATCAAGGACACCGAACTTGCTCAGGTTATCGAGGATTCGGGGCTTGCGGTTACAGGGATAAGAAAGGGCAGGATAATCGGCTGCATTGGAGTCCATCCAATAGACGACCTTAACGGTGAGATATGGATACGGCTCAGTAAAGAGTGTATGGATTTCAGGATTGAGACGCTGAAACTTTTAAAGGAAGGCCAGAAAATCCTTGACGAAACATATCCGTTCGAGCAGTTAAACGCCGTGATTAAGCCCAGCTTTCGATTTGGCATACGGATGGCGGAATGGTTAGGGTATGTAGATACTCAGCAAAGAACGAGTGACGGCGATATAATTTACAGTAAAAGGACGAGCTATGTTAGCACAAAAGAACTCTGCACTACAGAGTAAGAGTATAGTCGTTTTCGAGAATGCGTTGGCTACGCTTCCCGGTGCGATGTTCGGTGATGCCTGCGCTCCGCTTGAGCATACGTTCGGAGATAACCTGTATATCCGGCAGATAACAATGCCCGCCGGGATGGTGTTGACGAGTAAAATTCATAAGACCACGCACCCGTACTTCATTATGCGGGGTGACGTTTCAGTAGTAACCGAGGAGGGTACGGTTCGGATTAAAGGCCCGTACTGGGGAATGACGAAAGCCGGGACAAAACGAGCGTTACAGATTCACGAAGAGACGGTCTGGATAACGGTTCATTCAACCAAAGAGACCGACCTTGAAAAGATAGAGGAAGAAGTGATAGCTAAGGACTATAAATCGCTTCCCGAACATGTAAGGAGTAATTTCGAATGACTTGGGCAGCAGTAGCGGTAACAACTATACTGGTTGGCGGTGGCATACAGGCTTACGGTCAGTACCAAGCGAACAAGTCTGCACAGGCACAAGCTAAGGCTCAGTCTGCGTGGAACCTGTACAACTCTAAGGTTGCTCTGCGAGAGAAGGAAGCCGAGGATGCGGCAACGAAGTTTGCGGTCAAACAACAGCAACGTAGAGGCAAACGGCTACGGGGTAAGGCAAAGGCAATACGTGGAAAATCCCTCGTAGAGCTTGAGGGTTCACCTTTATTGGTTATGGAAGATACCGCCGCAGAACTGGCTAAAGAGGAAGCCGGCATCCGTGTCACCGGAGAGCGGAGAGCGGAATCATTTAGAAGCCGGTCGATACTTGACATATCTAAAGCGAGTGCGGCGAAATCCAGAGCCGCCGGATTTGGTCAGGCCGCTATAACTCAGCCGGGTGGAACATTGTTACAGGCTGGTGGACAGGCCGCTTTTGTAGGAGCAACCACATGAGACTACCAAGAGTAGATGCAACAACAGCACCAACCGGAACAGGCTTAGTACGCGCTGACCCTCGCGCACAGACTGACGTAGGTGACGCTCAGTTCAGGGGCTTACAGGCTCTTGGTGCGGGGTTACAGTCTGCCGGTGGTTCATTGGCCAAGATCGCGGCTCAAAAAAAGGCTGAGGCTGAGAAGGCCATTAAGGATCGCCAAGCGTTAGATGACCAGATTTCTGCGACAGCAGCAGACCTAAAAGCACAAGATGCAATAAAGCTTCAATTAGATGCGGTTGCACAATATGACATAAAAGCTAAACAGCCATTACCTGACGACCCTAAAAACTATTACAGTGGTGACAAGCTTAATCCTTTTGATTTGGCGGCGAGGGTAGAATTTGAAAACGACCTAATCATCGACTTATTGGAGAAAATATCAAGTTTGTCGGGTGGCATCAAAGACCCAAAAACAAATGTACTTTGGCAAACTGCAACGGCCAAAGTTGGCATAACGGCCATAAAGAAAGCACTCAACGCAAAACACCAAGAGCATCAAGAGAGCACAATACTTGGTTACGCTGAAAACGCAGCCAAGGCAGGCGATTTAGAGGCATCGGAAGAGTTCATTGTTATTGCAGAAAAACACGGTCTTATCGGGCCGAAGCGAGCGGCGAAGGTGCGGACGGATTTGGCGGAGTTGGCTGTAAAGTCGGAAGTCAAGAGCCTGTATCTTGTCGGTGAGTATCAGGCAGCGAGAAATGTCGCCACTGAGTCAGGTCTTGGTATAACAGAAATAGAGTCTTTGCTTAACACCATCAATTTAATCGAAGAGCGCAACGAAAAGAAGACTAAAGACCTTAATTTCAAGAAGGACATGGCTGTCAATGATGACTTTATGACAAAAGTTGCTACCGGCGATCTATTTCCTGACGAGATTAAAGAGAGTCGTTTGCCGGAAAAGGTTGCAGGTGGTATATTTGCAACGGGCAAACTATCTCAAACTGAATGGTTAAATTACGCTAAGGCTTCGTACCAAGACCCTCCCACCGTAACTGTCCCTGATGGGTATAGTGCGGCCAATGATATAGTTCTGGCCGTGGGAAGCAAGGAGATGTCAAGAGAGGAAGCATACCGCAAACTGCTCGATGCAAGGTATATCCGTAAGCAAATGACAGATGATGATTTTATTTGGGCAGCAAATCGGATAACCGACCCTTACGAAAAATCTTTTGCCGCTGATTTATCTGCTGTGGTCGCTGATAACAATAAGACTCTGCGAGGACTCGGCTTCTTTGATAAGCGAAAGTTTAGCGACAAGGAAAAAGCAAAGGCTATGAATGTCAACCGTGGCCTCATGGGCTGGGTGGAGGCGAGGCTGGAAGACGACAAGCCACCAACGAGAGTGGAGATGCTTGACCAGTCCGCTCACCTCATAGCCAGTGATGGTGAAAACATAGAGACTACGCATTCGCCAAAAACACAAAAGGAATATGATAAATTGCCATCCGGTGCAAAGTATTTAGACCCAACCACAGGCAGGGTATATAGGAAGAAATAATGCCATTTAGCGAGTCTGACACTTTAGTTTCTACCGAATCATCTTTCGCCAAGGATGATACCGAGATAGGTCGTGGTAGCATATATGAGGGAATAGAAGGCACTGAGGAAGTTTCTAAGGTTGCTAAGACAATCTTCGATACATCCTCAGAGTTCGGCGTCCCTATCCCCGTGGTAGAGCGGCATTTCGACAAGAATACTGAAAACTTTCTAACCAGAGGGGGTAAGCAGTTTGCTAATAAATTCGCCCTTGACCTGATTGAGCAATCAAGGCCCTCCAGCAATGTTGTTGAGGTGTTCAGTATTGGCAATCAGGTAGTCGATGCCATAGAGAAGTCTGGGGGTTTGAAGGAAATTCCAGACGATGCGAATATATTCCAGAGAGAAGGACGTAAATTCCTTAATGGTGTTCGTATCGCGTGGGAGATGAATAAGGCTTATTTCTTTCCAACAAAACAACGAGTTACTCGAACAGCAGTAAAGGAATTAACAGGGCTAAGGCCAGCCGCCAATTTTGATGTAGCTGAAGCGGAGACACGTTCAGAAAAGATCGTAGATGTAACAGCAGGTTTGGGCGCATTCGTGACTCAGCTACTTGTCCTACACAAGATGTTACCGCCAGAAATGATGCTCAGTGATGCCGTGGCATTCGAGTTATTGAACCGTGCTGACGGTGGACTTCCTGGCAAGGGCGCTGTTACTGCCGGAGCCTTGGGCTTTATTGGTAAGATACCCGTTAAGACTATTACTGGCCAACTTGGCAGGCTGACGGCTCAAGGTGGATTATTTGCCGGAGTCACCGCCGCGGAGGGTGGTTCCCCCGAAGATATAGCTATTTCTTTTCTTGCCCCATTCGCATTGAAAGCGTTTGGTGGGGCAAAGGGGTTAGTTGGCGATGCGGCTGTCGGTAAGTTCTTTAAGAGTAAGTTCCCATCGCTCAGGATATTCACGAATGCCGAGGTGGCTAAGGCTAATCGCGCCGCCAAGGACTGGTTGAAGGTCAAAGATGGCAAGCTTTCAAGAGAGAAGTGGTCACAGAAACATGGTGAGTTTGCTGTTGACTTTGCCAAACGCAGGGCTGCTGCCGAGGCTGAGGGCGAAGGTGCCCTTGCAAAGACAGTAGAGCCTACCACTAAACCAACCGTGAAGCCCGTAACGCCCCCACCAGAGGCTCCTGCGGCCGCGCCAGTGGCTAAACGCCCTGCTAAGGCTATAATCCCCACCAAAGCACCAGTGAAGCCTGTGGTCGCTAAAAAGGCCGTAGAGGGGGAAGTGACAGATCAATTACGAGAAGTTGTGCTGACGGAAAAAGAAGTCTTTTTGATTATGGAGGAAAGTTTAGACGATAACCAATTCAATATCTATCGTCAAGATGTGGCTCAATCCGGGGAAGCAGGCGATGCAGAGGCCGCCGGTCGAGCCTTTGATACAGAATCATCTGTCATGTTTGAACGAGGATTTTTGTTTGACCAGAACAACAAACAATGGGTGCGCACAACAAGGCAAAAGAGGGCAGAGATTTTCAAGGAAAAAGGCATCTTGGATACTGTTCTCGAAGAACCCACAGCCAAGCCACCGCCACAGGAACCACGCCTCGGCGGTAAAGAGGCTGGGGCAACTACTATCTTGCCGGACGTTATCACGGAGACAACCGAGATAAGCAAACGACTTGGTTCGACCTCAACAAAAGTGGCAGGTGCCGCCAAGAAACTCCAGAGCAGGAACGTCCAGAGGTACACCACTCATCTCAAGACATTGGGCGACGTTGGCAAAGATATAGCTAATGACTTTGACCAGATAACCCAACGTGCTCAGGTCCAGATAAATAACAGTTCACTGGACACTAAAGATATTCTCAAAGGTGTGAACAAGGCCAATAGGGAACTAATAGCCAAGACCATTAACGGCAAGGTTGACAAGCCCCCGAAATGGATAAAGGAACGTGCTGATAAGCTCCGTGTGGTTCTCGACAAACTCCTGAATGAATCACAGGGACTCGGCATACAAAGGCTGGTTCGTGGCGTCAAGGTAGACATAAAAGGCACTGGCAAGGCGTTCCCGCAGATACCTAACGCAGATGGCGAAAGGTTTCTGAAACTGGCTGATGCACAAGGAACTGGAAGTTCATTAGTTCTCGATGCGGCAGAATGGGCTGTCATTAACGGCAAGGCCAAGTCAGTAGAGGAATATGTATCGCAACTCAAAGAGTTCCGCAGGGCACAACTCAGGGGTATATCTGGTTATTTGGAAAGAACGAGAGTAGAGTTGCCCGAAGAATTTGTTGAATGGGACCCCGATAGAGTCTTGAAGAATTTATTCCAGAAGAATTGGCTGTTTGTTGAGGGTGTCCGTCAATGGGGAACAGATGCTAAGGGCCAGACGTTCCCGAAGCTGGACGTTAAGACAGAGAACATGAGAGATAAACATGGTGCAGATGAGGCGCAGGTGCTTGAAAGATTCATTAAGGCCGCTTTCGGCAGAGAACTTCTGTCGAGCAAAGAAGCACGAGCGATTAGCGGTGCGATAAGAGGCTATCAATTCTTAACCAAGATAGCGGCAAGCGCGCTGACTATTCTCAGGAATATGACAGACAGGTTTTCTAAGGTGTCTGCTTGGGCACCGTTAAGTGTTCAGCTTAAAACGATAGCTCAGTACCCACCATTCATAAATACTTTCCTGAAGCACTCACGGGAACTTGAAGAAGAAATGATACGGCGTGGTGCAGTATTCTCTAATACAGCTATCGCCGAGGGATACCAACCCGGACATCTCTTGACCGATCTTGCGGGTAAGGCGTTCTCGTCTTCTGAGTTAGGCAACCAAGTTTACATTGCTCTTGCTAAAAGAAACGCGATAGACGCGAACCTTAAACTGTTACGGTCGAACCCTGCTATCGAGAAGATATTCAACAAACGAATCAACAAAGTTTTGTCGGCATTAGTCGGTCGGTCAAAAACACAAGCGGCATTAAGGTTGCAGGAGTTGGGCGACGACGCTTTAATAAAGAAATTACAAACATCGGAAGATATATCACCTGACCTACTGAATGAGGTATTACATCGTACTGTCAGGGATAATGCGTTTCCTGTTGTGTTAAGCACGAAAAGGGCGTGGTGGGACAACCATCCGTTCATTCGAGTAGCCACACAGTTTAAGGTATGGGGCACGGAGCAGGTGGGGCATATATGGAATGATGTTATCAAAAAGACTGTCCAGCACAGAGACCCGTCCTTAATGATACGGTGGCTTATAACTCTTGCCGCGATGGGAGAAGTATATAACATACTCAGGGACTTTGTCCTCGGCAAAGACGAATCTTTACTGAAAACTCTATCCAACAAGGACCGGAGAAACGCTAAGGATATATCTATCACGATACTGAAAGACATGGCTGATGGTGGTGCGGTTGGAATACTGGCAGACTTGATGTATGGAATACCTAATCTTATTGGTGGCCCGTCGGCGCAGACCCTTGCTAATATGGGCGACGCCACAGCCAAGACAATATGGAATCCTAAGCAAGCCAAGGATGCTATTGTTCAGTTTGCGAAGAAAGATACTCCGGCAGTAAAACAAGCACTTGGTATCCTTGATAAGATTGACGCCCAGTACAACCAAAAGAACATAACCCAAGATTATTACAAAGTGCGACGCCAAACCTTCGAGTGGAAGTTTGAAAAGGAACATCCAAAAGGAACCGACAAGGCCAAGGAGAGAGCGATTAAGGCCCTGCTGGGATGGACTAAATCTGTACCGCAAGAAAGAACTCTTGGCTACCAGATGACAATACGGGCTATTCTCACTGGTGATACAGAGGCGGCATCAGAGCAGCTGTTCTTTCTTTTAAAGACTGCCGACACGCCCACCAAACAGGCCAGTATAGAGCAAGGCATACAGTCCGCACTAAGGAATGCTTCGCCTTTAGGCCATGTCGCCGAACGTGATATTGGTGAATTCTTTGAGGGCATGTCTCTTGGACAACAGCAAAAGGCAATGGATATTCAGCTTCGGTGGAATGAAAACTTGGCCGAAGCTATGGCATTGGCGATAGATAAATGGCAACAATGGAGTGCGAGGCAATGAGAATCTACCCCATAGCCAACCACAGCACCTTACCCGACATGCCATCTGGCACGATAGACGACCATACGCTCTATCCCTTAGTTGATGGTACGCGAGGATTTACGGGCGTGGTAGACGGCATTTCCCCAACCGATTCTGCACATCTCGCCACAAAGGGATATGTTGATTCACAGAACGAGGTTTTTGGCTCGCTCTTTGTGGCGGAGGCAACACCTGTTACAGTTGATATTATCACACAGGGGGTACAGGCGATAGTAACATCAGGCTCCAATACCCCTGTGGTTGGCTTTGTAAATGGTATGACCTTTCAGAATAACCAAGAGCTTAAAATTGCTACAGCGGGCAAATATTTGACTGCATGGCATATGTCATTTACCCGGGCTTCTGGCGGCGTTGCAAGAGAGGCTGAAGGTGGAGTCGGCATTAGTGGGACATTTTCTGATATTTGCTCGGCACACAGGGTTATTGGTGCGGGCAATGACGTTGGAAATATGAGTGGAGTTTGTATACACAACCTATCAGTAGACGATACAATATCTTTGATGATCGCTAATGAAGGTGGAACGGAAGATATTATAGTTGAACATGCGGGTCTTATCCTTAAACTCTTGGACGATCAATCTGCAACATTCACTATGGACCACGGAAACCTTACCGGGCTTACTGACATAGCCGACCATCCCTATGCGTTGCTGATAAATGGCGGTAGAGAACTGACCGCAGATTGGGATGCCGGGGCCTTCAATATTACATCAAAAAACAGTGTATCAGTAGCTTTGCTTGATTTTACTGCTGCCGAGACACAGACAATATTTAACTCTAATGCGCCGTACAACCTTGAGGTTATCGACGTCTGGGCGATAAACAGAAATACGTCTCAGTCTACCTATGACGTATCGGACGGTACGGATATGATTGCAACGGGCGTCTTAGCCGCCTCGGCACAATTCGCTATACAGAGAACCGCCACTATTGATACAACAAAGTCTCTGATTGCATTAAATGGAACATTAGATGTTACCGTGGCAACAAAAGGTACGGTTAGTTGCTTTGTAATGGTTATGTACAGAAAGGCGTTATGAGTTTTAAGTGCATACAATGCGGATGGTGCTGTAAGGCAAATCCTCTCTTCGAGTTCAGGGAGGGCTTGTGGAAAGAAGGTCTGACCGATGACCAGATTGAGTTAGTACAAAAACAACATGACCTGCTCGGACAGGACCACGGCGGATGTCCTATGCTGATTCTGGACGGCGTATATAAGTGTCTGGTAGAAAAAGAGTTAGGTATTAAGCCGCCAGAGTGCGTGAAGTACCCATACAAAGACCCCGATAACTGGTGCTATCAATTTATGAAAGACAAAATCAAGACAACAGAAATAGAAGACGGTAAACTTAAAATAACAACAAAAACCGGTGACGTAAAATATTTTGGAGATAACACATGAACAACTGGAAGAAAGTAACTGCTATAATCGTAATACTGGGCTTTATCGGAGTTTTGGCCGGTTCATGGTACGACCACAAGGCCGACGCCAAGGTGGGTGCCGAGAAGCTTAAAACCCACATGGAGGTTGACAGGCTGAGGGACGAGACCGTAAAAAACGGCGGCACAGAGGTCTGCGACGAGAACACAGTCAAGATCGTGGCGATACAGAAAGATATTGAGTACACCAAGGAAGCTGTGAAGGCCATTCGGGTCGAACAGCGGGTAATGCGGACAGAACGACAGGTCAATTTCAAGGAACTAATGGAAGCCATTAAAGAAGAAAAATAATCCAGTGCGCCTCGTTGTGCTTTCTCCCGCGGCGGGGCGTATCTTTAATCTTAACATTCTCTTCATAATCCCATCTCCTGCGCCAGAATCACTATATGATCATTTTATTTTCACTAATCTCAAAATACTTCTTGCATTTCCCCGTCCATGTGTTATAGTATAACCATGCGAGCAATAGCCGAAACAATCTTATGTCCACCTCACACCCGACCGCTGTTGCCACGGCTTTGCTCGCGCTTGCCCGGTGATATGTCGGGTGTA